>ERZ779820.710-NODE-710-length-22401-cov-3.829589_pt1 | contig 22401 bp, 16 predicted proteins | sample MGYA00511563_ERZ779820 | MGnify/ENA primary metagenome ERZ779820 (study PRJEB29588, sample SAMEA1964852) | human gut metagenome | biome: human gut; feature: human-associated habitat; material: faeces | place: Denmark | collected 2008/2010 ...
AAGCCGCTGGTTCCGCTGTACGGTGACGTAAACGTGAACGGTCAGGTTACTATCGTAGACGTTGTTCTCCTGAACAAGGCAATCGCTGGTAAGGTAACACTGGATGAACAGGCATTCTTGAATGCAGACTGCGGTAATGTGGATCAGGTTCTGGATGAACACGACCTGAATGCATTGATGCAGTATCTGGTAGGCTATGTACAGCAGCTGCCGGGTGAAATGAAGTAAGATTCGTTTCGCTTTCAATAGCAAACAAAACAAAAAACAGGGGTCTGCCGCTGAAAAGCGGTAGACCCTTTTGTATATGAAATTGGCGTGAAAAAATTCTCCCTGCATGTCCGGAAAAGGATTGCAAGTTGCAAGGTAGCGTGTTATAATAAAAGAAAACGAGAGTTCAGGGAAGGACAATTTCTGATGAATCATTTGCTAAAAAAATGCCTGTGTTTGTGTTTGCCAGTCGTTCTGCTCAGTGGTTGTACATCGCCATTTCAGAAAGAAGAATCGGATGGTTCTGGCTATCTATTTACTTATACACTTTTAGGAAATCCAGAGAATTTAGACCCATTGCTGGCAACGGATGCCTCTTCAAAGTTGATTTTGCGGAATATGATGCAAGGACTGCTGGAAGAAAATCCAGATGGAACGCTGTCGAATGGCGTTGCAGATAGCTATACCATGCAGGACGATGGATTGCTGTATACGTTTCACTTGCGGGATGATTGCTATTGGTATTTTGACGAGAATCAAAACGAACAGATTGATGATGGTGAAACATGGAAAGTTACTGCACAGGACTTTGTCTATGCATTTCAGCGAATGTTTTTAGCAGAAACCCGTTCTCCCTATCGAGAAACGTTCTCCTGCCTGCTGAATGCCACTGAAATCATGCAGGGAACAGTAGATGCTTCTCAGATTGGCGTAACTGCACAGGACGACCAGACATTAATTTTCCAGCTTGCAGAGTCAAACAGCCGCTTTCCGGAACTGCTGGCAACGACTGCCGCCTTGCCCTGCAATGAAACCTTTTTTCAGCAGACAAAGGGACGGTATGGACTGGACGAAACTTCTGTGATTTCCAACGGTTCTTTTTATCTGCGGAAGTGGTTTTATGACCCCTATGGAAGCGATAATGTAATCTATATGCAGTGTAACTCTGCAAACGATTCCAAAGAAGCAGACCGGAAAATCTACCCCTCTGACTTAACATTTTTGATTCGGAAAAAGCAGGCACAAGCAGAAGAAGCGTTTGATTCCGAACAGTCGGATATTTTAACGACTTCGATTTATCCGAAACAAGAGCTTGCACAGCCAGATGTCTATACAGTGAATTCTTATTCTTCGATGACATTGGGTTTGGTGTTCAATCCGACGAATACAGCCTATGCCAATACAAATATCCGCAAGGCACTCTCAGAGAGTATTGACCGCTCCAACATCGGTGCAGATTCTGACGGGGACTTGACAGGGGCTTCCGGCATTGTTCCGCCTGATACCCGTGTAGACGCTGTACGGTATCGAGATAACGTCCCTGAGCCGTCTACAACCTATCAGAACGAAACTGCCAAGCAGGACTTTGAAAAGGGTTTACAGGAACTGAAAATGGATTCTCTGCCGTCTGACCAAATTCTTGTTTGTCCGGAACTGATGGATTGTTCTTACCTGCATGAAATTCTTCAGAACTGGCAAAAGACATTTGAATTTTACATTGGTATTGAAGAAGTAACCGCTTCAGAATATCAAGACCGACTGGAATCGGGGAATTATGGCATTGCACTTTATGGCGTTACCGGTTCAGAGAATAATCCGGCATCTGTGCTGTCTGCATTTTGTTCCGACCAGAACCCATTCTATCAGAACGAATCTTTTGATGCAATGATACAGCAGACTACAACTTGTAACAACGCTGCACAGTTGACCGATCTTTGTATGCAGATGGAAAATCAACTACTTTCCGAATACAGTTTCATTCCGGTGTATTATAAGAAAACGTATCTGGTTTATCGAAATGAAAACCGAGATATTTTCTATGACCCTTACAGTGGTATCATTGATTTCCGGATTGTCAAGTATTTTGGAGAATAAGCTGCGATTGATTAGCAGAATTTACCTTGTTACATTTCTGCCGTTTTTGCATACAATATAGCAATAGCGGTACGCACCGCAGAGGTCGGGGAACTGTGATGGCAGAAATGCAATCGAAAAGCGGCAGTTCTCCGAGGAGGGAACTGCCGCTTTGCCATAGATTCTGTCTGTCATAGCTCTGAACCGGCAGACAGAGAAACGGTGCAGATGTGCACAGACCTGCTGCCGTTTCCTTGTAGTTATGCCTGTATGCAGGAATCCCTGCGTACAGGCATTTCTGCTGCCGGATGGCAGAAGTGTGCGTGTTTTTGCTGTTCTCTCTGCTGTGCCAGCAGAGCATATTTTTTTCTGGTTGCAAGTCCTCCACGAATATGGCGTTCCTGCTTATTTTTTTCTAGAATCATCTTTACCCCTGCATAGAGGTGGGGGTCTAAATCGGGAAGACGTTCGCTGACATCTTTATGAACCGTGCTCTTAGAAATGCCGAACCATTCCGCAGCTGCACGAACAGTGGCTTGTTGTTCCAGAATATATTCGCCGAGAATAATGGCACGTTCCCTTGGCTGTTGTTTCATAGCTGCTCCCTCCAAAATTATCCGCACAGCGTGGGAAACGTGCAGGATTTCCCACTGGGATTGTAGAAATTGTTATATCTTATGTAGGGGAGCGGAAAAAAAGAACAAAACTTTCCGGAAAAACGCAAGTGCTCCACTGGTGGAAGAATAAAAAACCAGCGGAGCACCTGCAATTTTGGTTGGAATTATTCACATCGCTATCGGAAATTTACAATGTGAACAATTTTATTATAATAGACTTTTGGCATACCGTCAATTCTGCTTTTTGTCGAATTTTGTCGATTCTTGTCGAAGCGAAAAAGAATTAGAAAAACAAAAAAGCCCGTTTGCAACGGACTTTTTTGTACCATGATAACCATGGTAAATATGGGGTGGGAGATGGGATTCGAACCCACGATCTTCGGGACCACAATCCGACGCTTTAACCAGCTAAGCTACACCCACCATGTATGGCGCGCCTTACTGGATTCGAACCAGTGGCTTACTGCTTAGAAGGCAGTTACTCTATCCAGCTGAGTTAAAGGCGCATTTTGAAAAATTGGAGCGGGTGATGGGAATCGAACCCACGTAACCAGCTTGGAAGGCTGGAATTCTACCATTGAACTACACCCGCAAGGTATTTCGTTTTTGTTGTTTTTGTGTCTCACAACGTATATTATTATAGCACGTCTTTCTGGATTTGTCAACCGATTTTTTGAAAAAAATCACATTTTTTGTATTTTTAAGAGCTGATTCGATAAAATCACAAATTTGATGGAAACAACATAAAAAACTGTGAAATTAGAACTGCGATTCTTAAAAAAATAATGTAAAAAACAGAACCGCAAAAAAGCAGTTCTGTTCCTTGCCATTATGGATTCAAAAGAAATGTGCCGATATTCAAATAAGCGGCGAAGAGCAGCCAGAGCAGATAGGGAATGTTCCAGCCAGCCGCAGCGGGACGAATTTTTCTGAAAATCACAATCATTGCAATCACCAGCAGAATCAACAGACCGATGACACCAATAGCAGCACCGAATTTTTGAAACCGGAAAAAGACGATGCTCCACGAAAAGTTGATGGCAAGCTGTACAGCATAGAGAATTAATGCCGATCTACGTTTTTTCCAAAGCGTGCTGTCAGCGTGTTGAATCAAGTATGCGGAAATTGCCATCATGGCATAGAGAATGCCCCACATCACAGGAAAGACCCATCCAGGTGGCGAGAATGGCGGCTGATGCAAATTCTGATAGACTGCCCGAATATCTCCGGCGAGCCAGCCGGAGAGAATCCCGACCAGTTCTGTGGCTGCCAGCCACAGGGAAAAATCAATCCATGCACCTTTTTTCATGGTTATCGTTCCTCCTTTTTTCTGTTATTCTATGCAGAGTCGGAGGAAATTATTTGATAAAAAAGCGGGGCTGCTGCAAAATTTGCAACAGCCCCTTGACATTGACAAACAATGAAATTAGCTTAATAGAAAATTAGTAAACCAAAGTAACGCTCTTGAGCTTCATGTTACCCCAGTAACCGTAAACCGTCATAACATCCTGCGGATTGGTAATCTTGAAGGTAATGGTCTTGTCGTCCTTCATGTCAGCAACGCCGTAATCCATTTGAACAGCCCAGCCGCCGAGAACCAGCTTTCCGCCGAATCCATATCCGACTTCACCATCCAGCTGTAAAACGATTTCCTTAATGTCAGATGGATGATAATCTTCCAGCGAGTAGGTTTTGTCATACTGGACATCGGTCAGAACCACTTTCTTTGCATGGGAAGCTGTTGTAGTAGTAACCTTTGCAGTCGTGGTAGTAGCCTTTGTGGTAGTCGTGGTTGGCTTTGCAGTCGTTGTAGTGGTGGTAGTTGTTGTAGTTGGCTTTGCAGTTGTGGTAGTGGTGGTTGTCGTGGTCGGTTTTGCGGTTGTGGTGGTAACTTTTGTAGTGGTTGCCGGAGCAGTGCCGCAATACAAGGTTACATCTTCAATCTGTATATCATCGCCGCCGTTCCATCTAAAGAATGTGAAAGTCTTTTGCTCAATATCGGTCATATCAATCGGGAATGTCAAAGTATTGCCATTCAAGTCGTTTGCATTATATGACTGATTTTTTGTCCAGTTTCCAAGAACGAACGCACCGCCGATGTACTGAAGATTTCCAGAGAAGGTGAACGAAATTGCAGTTGCATCCGGATAATTTGCCAGACTGTAGCTTTCGCCCTTCTTTACGCCAGTCAGGTGAATTTCAGTTGCACCATCTGGAACAGTTACAGCTGTTGTGGTAGTGGTTGCTTTTGTTGTAGAAGTAGTTGTAGTTGGCTTTGTGGTTGCTGGTTGTGTGGTCGTAGTCTTTGCAGTCGTCGTTGTTGTAGTGGTAGTCGTAACTGCTGGCTGCGTTGTGGTAGTGGTTGTAACCGGCTTCGGATTTGTGCCATGGTTCTGGAAGAAGTCATTCAGCAGCCCAGCCCAGTAGTTGCCCATGTTCTCATAACCTGCTTCATTCGGATGTACACCATCATGTAAGTCGGTTTGGTAGTCTACAACGCTATTGATGTCAGCAAACTGAACATTTTTGCCTTCGCTCTGCATCTTGAGAACAAGGTTATAGATGGAAGTATTGTAAGTATCGATGCAGCCAGTAACGGTTTCCATCAGCTGGTCTTTTTCTTCCTGCGTGCTGCCCCAAGCGTTGATGCCATAAGAACCAAGCCAGTCTGCACGGGTGTATGCATCAATGTCTGGAATGGTGGAAACGAAAACTGTACTGTCAGAATCTAAATCCTGTAAGATAACATTGACCAAGTTTTCCAGACGGTCGGTAATACCGTCATTGTAGTTACTCAGAATATCATTTGTGCCGATTTGCAGCAGGACAATATCCGGCTGATAAGCAGCGATCATATTTTGACCGTTATACCAAGTCCCCTGAATGGTTTCCAGAATGCCGGAACGGTGTTCCTTGGTTGTCATTTCCTGAATGGCATAACCGCTGTATCCGGCGTTGTTATCGTCATAGGAAACGGATTGTCCGTTGTAAGTAAATGTGTTGGAATTGCCTCCCTTCGGGCCCACCATATCGATGTTATAGCCCATCTGTTCCAAGTCGTGGTACATATACTTTCGATAAGCACCAGAAGTCCAATAACCGTCTGTGATGGAATCGCCCAGCGACAGAATTTTGACTGCCTCCGCATTTTCAGCAGCTGCCGGTGCAGCAGAAACTGTGCCAACTGCCAGCGAGGAGAGTCCGGTTACAGCTGCGATGAGTGCAGCCAGCCCCTTTTTCTTAGTATACATATACTCCATCCCTTTCTATCATTTCCGCCGAAAATACGGCGGTTTTTTTACTCGTTTTTTGAGTTTTCCTCTATTTTTAGTATACGCCCATTCGACAAAAAAGTCAATCCCCTCCGAGAAGTTTTACAATTCCACTGTACTTTTTACGAAAGAATCGTACACTTTATTTATAAAGAACTGTTCTTTTTATACAAAAATGGCGGAATCTGAAAAGATTCCGCCAAAGTGCTATTTTCTTGAAAAAAGGGAAATTATTTGCTTTTTACAGGTTCTGCGGTTTGCTGATTTTGTTCCATAAATTGTTGCAATTGCATCATATATCGTTCCAGATTTGCATGATACTGTTCCTGGAATGATTCGTCTGACTTCTTCAGTTCATGTAGATATTCATGCATATCCCGATTTTCTTCAATTTCAATCAGACATCCTGCGATGTTGGAGCAGTGGTCGGAAATTCGTTCAAAGTTTGTGAGGAGATCTTGGAAAATATAACCCAATTCCACAGTACAAGCAGCTTTTTGCAACCGTTCGATGTGTTTCTTTTTCATTCTCATATTGAATGTATCAATGACTTCTTCCATTGGTTCGACCTGATGAGCCAAATTCAAATCATCTTTGCAGAACGCATCAAATGCCAGATGAACCGTTTCCGTCAGAGCTGCTCGCATTGTCTGTAATTCTGACTTTGCTTCGGTAGAAAATGAAATTTGCTTGTCATGCATTTCCTGTGCAGACTGTGCGACATTCAAAGCATGGTCACCGATTCGCTCGAAGTTTCCAATTCCATGCAGCATCTTGGAAACCGTACGATTATCCGAAGAGGCAATACTATGTTTGGAAATACGGACAATATACGCATTCAGCTTGTCCTCATACTGGTCTAACAGTTTTTCTTGTTTGGAAACAGCATGTGCAACAGATTCTGAATAGTTGTCATGCAGGCTGAGAGCTTTCAGAATGGTATCTTCTGCAAGGCGTGCCATGTCATTGACAGAAGTGCGGCAAGCTTCAATGGCAACGGCTGGCGTATTCAGCAGGATTTCTCCCGGCAAAATCAGCTGTTCCTTCTGGGTTTCTTCCGGCAGCTGCTTGATAACCAGATATGCCAGCTTTTCCAGCAGCTTCGAGAACGGCAGCAGCAAGAACGTAACAACCACATTGAAGATGGTGTGCACCAGAGCAATGCCAGCATAGCTGATCGTCCAGTCCATAAAGACGAAGTCTACAAACGCATTGACCAAATACAGAATTGGCAGCAAAATAATTGTGCCGATGCAGTTGAATGCGATGTGAATGACAGCAACTCTTCGTGCACTGCGGTTAACACCAATGCTGGAAATCAGGGCAGTGACACAAGTACCGATATTCTGTCCCATAATAATCGGGATTGCCATACCATAGGTGATATGACCTGTAATCGAGAGGGACTGCAAAATTCCGATAGAGGCAGCAGAACTCTGAATGACAGCAGTAATAATTGCACCAGCCAGCACGCCGACCAATGGGTTATTGAATGCGGTCAAAATGTGGGAGAATGATGGAGAATCTTTCAGCGGTTCAACCGATTCACCCATCATCATCATGCCAGTGAACAGAACAGAGAATCCAACTAAGATACGACCAATATCTTTGGTTTTGTTGTGCTTGGCAGTCATGATCATAATGATACCAATGAGAGCCAATACAGGGGAGAATGATTCCGGTTTAATGAGCTTCAGGAAAACGCTTTCCCCACTGATGCCGGACAGTGCCAGCAGCCAGACGGTTAAGGTTGTACCAATGTTAGAGCCCATGAGAATGCCAATGGTTTGTCCAAGCTGCATAATGCCGGAGTTGACCAAACCAACCAACATGACCGTAACCGCTGAGGAAGACTGCACGGCGGCGGTGATGCCGACCCCGAACAGCAGACTTTTCCATTTGTTTGAAGTGATTTTTTGCAGGATCACTTCGAGTTTACCGCCCGCCAGCTTTTCCAAACCGGAGGACATGACGTTCATGCCATACAAGAAGAATGCCAGACCGCCAAACAGGGTGAGAAAAGAAAAAATATCCATCCGCAAGCACATCCTATTTTCAATATTTCGCTTATTTTTTCAAAAAAAGCGATTTTATGCTATCTCTTTCATTATAGGAGAAAAAGCGGATTGCTTTGTAACATCAGCGTAAAATAAATGTTAAGTTTTCAAATGTTCTACAAAGTTTTGACTTTTCAAACAAAAACTGCACGAATTTCTTCGTGCAGTTTGTAATAGATGACAAAATTTGTAAAAAATAGATAAAATACAAGTGAATGGAAAATGAATCCAAAAGCAGTTCTTATTCTTATACTTCAGCGTAGCCGTTCGGATGATTCTTGTGCCATCTCCAAGCATCGCCAATGATTTCTTCCAAACTTGCGTGCTGCGGATCCCAACCCAGAACTTCTCTTGCCTTCTGGCTGGATGCGACCAGTCTTGCCGGGTCGCCGGCTCTTCTCGGGGATTCAATTGCCGGAATCGGATGACCGGTGACGGCTCTTGCAGTTTCGATAACTTCCCGAACAGAATAGCCAATGCCGTTGCCCAGATTGAAGATATTGCTTTCGCCGCCATCCTGGAGATAACGAACCGCCAGAATATGAGCCTGTGCCAAGTCGGTGACATGGATGTAGTCCCGAATGCAAGTGCCATCTGGTGTATCATAGTCTGTACCAAAGATGGAGATTGCTTCCCGTTTGCCGTTCGGAACTTGCAGAATCAGCGGAATCAGGTGGCTTTCCGGATTGTGTGCTTCACCGATTGTACCAGTCTTATCTGCACCGCAAGCGTTGAAATACCGGAGGGAAACATACCGCAGACCATGTGCCTTTGCAGTCCAATAGAACATCTTTTCCATTGCCAGCTTGGTTTCGCCATATGGGTTGGTCGGACAGGTGCGGTCGGTTTCCAGAATCGGAATATTTTCCGGTTCGCCGTAAGTAGCAGCGGTGGAGGAGAAAACAATTTTCTTGACATCGTGAGCCACCATTGCTTCCAGCAGTACCTTTGTGCCACAGAGGTTGTTGTCATAATACTTCAGCGGCAGGTTGACGCTTTCGCCAACCAGAGAGCAAGCAGCGAAGTGAATCACAGCGTCAATCTTTTCCTTGGTGAACAGGTCATCGAGGAATGCACGGTCACGGATGTCGCCCTGATAGAAGGTTGCACCTTCCGGAATGGCAGCCCGGAAACCGGTCTGCAGGTTGTCAGCAACAACAACTTCTTCACCAGCACGAATCAGTTCGAGTGCGGTATGAGAGCCGATGTAACCAGCACCGCCGAATACTAAAATACGCATAAAAATTCATCCTTTCCAATGAGTTTTAATTTGTTTTGAAATTCTGTTTTCTATAAAAAGACGAAGAACCTCGTCCTTTTTTCGGTAATGACACAGAGAACTGCTGCTTGATTTGCAGCAAAGAACGCAAATCTGATAAAATAGCGTATAGAATCGCACGATTTTCAAACTGTTCTCTTGTTTCCGGCAGCGGCTGTTCCTGATAGAACCGATGCAGAGCATCCAATTCTTCCAGCAGAGCCACAGCATCATTGGTTTCATGATACTGGTCGCTGATGGTCTGTAGATAATCAGAAAGCGGCTTTGCCTGCGTGGGAATCAGGGTCAGTTTGCAGATTTGCCGGTAAATCATCCGCAGAATCTCACATTGTTCTCGCCGCATCATCAGATACTGCATGAAATAGAGATCTTGTTCGAGATAATGATTTCGCATAAACCGGACGGTTTCCTGTTCCATCTCGGTCAATAGTTGATCCGTGCGATGGAAACAGCTGCCGTCATAATCTGGGTGTTCCGTCTTTAGAACATGAATTGCCATGCGATGCAAAATCTGCTGCAATTCGGCATCCAGTTCGGATTGTTTGGCTTGAATTCGCCGCAAGTTGTTCGGCATAAAGCTATTGAGCAGAATACCCAGACCAACGCCAACCAGCAGCAAACCGCATTCATTTTTCAGCATGGGCAGCGATACGCCGCCAGCTGCCATATAATGCGTTGCCAAGACGGTATTGACGGCGATGGAATCCTCCATGCGGCAGGTAAAACAAATCAATAGAAATAGGGGAAAGAATATGCCGAACGCCCACGGTCGATTCCCCAAAAGGGAGAAGATGGGCAAGCAGAGCAGTGTCATGATACAAAAGGCAATGCCTCTTCGCAGGGCACTGCTGCTGGTTTCCTGTCGGGTGTCCTGAATGGTCAGAAACGCAATGACTCCGGCAGAAGCAGCATATTCTAAATGCAGCAGTCCGGCGAGCTCCATTGCCAGAACTGCACCGACTGTCATTTTTAAAATCTTTAACCAAGGAATTTTTTTCAAAAAAGTGAGATTCAATGAGCTTTCTTTCTCTTTTCCTGCATCCATTTCACGAATGTGGTATAGTCCGGATAGGATGCAATTGCACCGCTTTTTGTAATGCTGTAATTTGCATAATAAACGGCAAAGGTCAGCCATTCCTGCACCTGTTCTGGCAGGCAGTCCGCCAGCTGCGAAACAGTGATATGATTTTTTGCTAGACAGTACAGATATGCACCAATGATGGCATCGCCAGCCCCAGTGGTATCTTTTACCCGAACTTCCGGATTCTCTACATGGCTGGAGAAATGCGGTGTTAAAATCATAGCACCCTCTTTTCCCATAGAATAGAGTACCATTTTGCAGCCCTGTTCAAATAGCCAGTCCGCTGCATCTAAAATAGAGTGCTTGCCCGTAACGAAGAAGCATTCTTCATCAGAGAGCTTGACTAAATCCGCATCGGGGAGAAATTCCCGAACGGTTTCCTGACAAGCTTCCGCAGAAGACCAGAGCGGTAGACGGATATTCGGGTCAAAGCTGATGATGGCATGGTTTTTCTTTGCCAGTTTTAAAACGGCTTTGTGGGTTTCTTTCATTGGGGATTCGACCAGAGAAACCGAGCAGAAGTGCAGGATACCGGTTTCTTCCAGCCAAATCGGCTGAATCTGTTCCGGCTGTAAGAGCAAGTCTGCACTGGGTTTCCGATAGAAGGAAAAATCCCGATTGCCATCTGCTTTTAAGGAAACAAAAGCGAGGGCAGTATTTGCGGCATCCGTCCGGCAAACGCCGTCTGTTTTGACACCGCAAGCTTGAATGGTATCGACAATATAATCACCGAACGCATCGTTGCCGACCTGCGTCAGCAGGCGAGCATTTCCCTGTAATTTTGCGACAACCGCAGCAACATTGGTCGGTGCTCCGCCGCAAACACGGGTGAAAGATTCTACTTCTTTTAAGGCACAGTCCCGCTGTGCTGGAATAAAGTCAATCAGGGCTTCCCCGATTGCAGTCACATCATACATCTGAATCAACGCTCCTTTTTATGAAGTCAGAATGGGTGAATTTTCGCACAAAAAGAGTGTGAAATCGTTTTCGTCATGATGTTATTATAGCATATTTCTGCCGTAAAAGATAGATGGATTTTTCACAAAGGTGAAAAATGATTTTTATCTCGGTTCTACAAAAAATATGAAAAATCTTTCATCCGAGGGTGCTCTTGCGTTCGTGGAGACAGCAAATCATTTTTTCACTGCGGCGGGGAATCTCCTGTTCCTGAATCAGATCCAACAGCATGGCTGCTGCCTCTGAACCGCCTGTGCGGTGGGAGAGAGAAACCGTTGTCAGTGGCGGGTCATACAGGGTTGCAAGGCGGTTATTGCCGACCGCAGACACTTTGACCTGTTCCGGAACATGAACATTTTGCTGCCGCAGGTAACTCATCGCACCGAATGCCAGTTCTGCTGTTGCACAGAAAATGCCGTCAAATGGCACATTTCGTTCCATCAGAATCCGAGCTGCTTCATAGCCGTCTTCCATGTCAAATTGTGTTTCTACCATTCTCCGTTCATCTGGCTGAATCTGATACTGAGCGAGGGCATCGGTAAAGCCAATGCGGCGATTTCGACCGACTGCACGGTCTTTTAAGGTAACACCGATATAGGCAATTTCCCGGCAATCTCGTTTCAGCAGAATTTCCGTTGCCAGATAGGCAGATTGATAGTCATCAAAATAAACGCTTGGAATAATTTCTTCCTGCTGTGCCAGCAGAACAATCGGCTTTTGATAGGAACGCATCACCGTAAGATGGCGTTTGGACATCAGCGTGCCCATAAAGATGACACCGTCCACATTGTTGGTGCGGAAAATCTTTAGAAATTCCAGTTCCTTTTCCACTTGGTTGCTGGTGTTGGCGAGCAGGATTTGATAGCCAGCCTGTGCCATGATGCGAGTAATGCCTTCCACCATTTCTGCAACAGGTTCTGAGTTGATACGGGGAACGATAACACCGACCAGATGATTTTTTCCGGTGCGGAGCATCTGTGCAGAAGGGCTAGGGGAATAACCGGTCTGTTCAATGACATTCCGAATGCGTTCTTTTTTTTCTTCGCTGACATACCCCTGATTTAAATAACGTGAAACAGTGGCAGGGGAAACGCCTGCCATTTTTGCGATGGTGTTGATGGTCACGTTCATCCTCCGTTCTTTTTGGTGTAGCACCAGTTTTTTTATGATGTCTCAAAATCGTAATTTGCACTCACCTTATTATAACATGAAACCCATAAATCTGTAAAGAATCGGAGCAAAAAAATTTCTGTATGGAATCGTTTTCATTGTTAATTTTTCTTTTATAAACTTCCTAAATTATACAGAACATCTTCTATTTTTTCAATATTTTCAGCATCGTGCATGACTTCCTTTGCGTAGCGTTGCACAATTATCATGCAATCTGTCAGCGTGTACGTATGCGTTTCCCGCAGCTTCCAAGCGGAAACAATGGCAATTTCATGAAGAGCAGTGAGCAACTTTTGATACTGTATCAAAGCGTTTCCGGTGTTCAATGCTTGCAGCCAATATAGATAGAGGTAATAGGAACAAAAGTTTCGGAACGCTGGAATCCATGGTTCAGCGACTTTTGCAAATGCCTGTAAATCTGCATCGGTAACCGGATGTTGTTGGATTTGCTGCATCCAGTCTGCCCATTCCGGAGTCATCCATTCGAGGGTATCATATAAATGTTGAACGGATTCGTGATGAAGAAATACAGGCTTACTGGGGATGGGCTGTAATTCTGGGAAATCGTCTGTTTTTTCTTCAATCCAGTCTTGAAACTGCTGTACATAGTGCAACCCGTAACAGAGTGCCTCTGCAAGCGGAATGCTTGTTTCCTGAAACAATTGCAGTAGGACGGCACGAGTTTCAAGCAGGCAGTTCATCCAATTCAAAGAATAGGGGAGTTCCGCTTCGTTGATGGGCTCAGATGGTTCAGCTTGTGTGAGCGGAATTGCTTGGAACGGTTCTGTTTGCGTCAAGACCAGACGGGCAGCCTCTGGACAGGCAAGCGAGAGGACATGCTCTGTAAAAAGCGTATAGTCCTGCGGAATGCGTGGAAACTGTCGGCAGGTATCACAGAGCAGGGATTCTCCGGCTTGTATTTGCAAGTCACATAGTTTTTCTTTGTTCCAGAACGGACAGTTTCCATCTTCCCGATTTTGAAACATCCACTCATCGTCTTCATTTTTTGTGAGCGTTGAGCGGATGGTTTCCCCGATGGGGGAACAGGTCTGCTGATAGGTTTGGAGTGTTTTTGGGTCGATGACAATTTCCCAGCCTTTACAGCAGCTGTCTGGACAATCGCCAGCCGTGCAGTGAAACACTTCTGTATAGGGAAAAGTATAATGTTGCATAGCGTGAAAGCCCTCCTAAGAGAGAATGGTTATGGATTGGTTGGGGTTTCGGTGGAACTGGAATCCGCATCATCAGACGGCAGATTCATCAGAACAGAGGCGGAGTCCGAAACAACATTCGGGTACTTGCCGTCCCATTTCTGAATCTGCTGATACCGCAGCACCTTGTCATTCAAAGAGGCATTGATTTTTTCGTTGGCAGCGGCTTCTGCTTCTGCCTTTTTCAAGGTTGCCTCTGCATCGGCATCCGCTGCAATGGTTTTCTGTTTTGCAGCAGCCTCTGCTTCAATAATCTGCTGTTCTTTTTCGGTTTCTGCCCGAAGTTTGTTTTGTTCGGCAACTTGTTTTTGTTCGATGGCAGCGTTAAATTCCTCGGAGAAATCAAAGTCAACAATATTGAACTTGTCGATTAAAATGCCATAGTCGGAAACTTTTTCCGAGAGTGTCTGCCCGATTTCGTCCCCAACAGCAGAACGCTTGGTAATCAATTCTTCTGCGGTGTATTGTGCAGTAACTGCCTTGACCGCTTCTTGAATGGCAGGCTGCAAGACGGTATCGGAATACTGTTCGCCGATGGTTTGATAGATGGTAGCGGAAGCGTCTTTTGTGATGTGAAAGTTGATCGCAACCGAGCTGGAAATGGTCTGCAAATCCTTAGAAACGCTGTTGGAGGCGACTTCTGTCTTTTGAATCTTGTTGTTCATCATTACAACTTGCTGGACGAATGGCACTTTAAAATGTAAGCCTTCATCCAATACACGATTGCTGACACTGCCCATAGTTACGACAACGCCGGCATGACCAGCCGGAACAATGGTGGTTGCACTAGTAGCAGCGACAATGATTAAGAGTGCAGCGACACCGGCAATAATCCAACCGGTTGCTTTTTTCAGTGATTTCATAAAGAGTCCTTTCTATGAAAAGAGGGGGCGTATTTTGATTTTGAGAGAATGGTTTCAAATTGACAAGAGAAATCAATTCATGCTATAATCCAATCAGGATTCCAGCAGAGATAAGAACAGTTGGTGCAACTCTGGATTCTGACGGGGCAGCCGCAACGGTTTGCGGTCGTTGTTGGTGAAGCAGTGCTGAGAAGTTCCGGTCACGCAGCAGCGAGATTCCCCAGGCTTATAGATTTCGTAGGATAACGCAAGCCGAACACCGTTGTACTCTGTAATCTTGCAGGTTGCCTGAAATGTTTCCCCGAACTGGAATGGAATATGATAAGAGCAGGTGACACCCAGCACAGGCATTAAAATGCCATTGTGTTCCATCTGGTCATAGGGAACGCCTTTTTGTGCCATGAATGCCACACGGATTTCTTCCATCCAACGGATATAGTTGGAATGGTGGACAATCTGCATCCGGTCGGTTTCGTAGTACTGGACGGGACGCTGATAGACAATGGATTCTGGAGTAATGATATGATGCATAAAACAACAACCTTTCTATCATATAAATGGAGGAGAAGAACATGAACGAACAAATCACCATTCCGGCAGATGGCATATGGATTTTAAACCGTTTGCAGGAACATGGCTATGTAGGGTATGCCGTCGGCGGATGTGTGCGGGATGCACTGCTGCACCGAACACCGCATGACTGGGATTTCTGTACCTCTGCAACGCCGGAGCAGATACAAGCTTGTTTTTCAGATGTACCCTGTCTGACCATTGGCAGCCAGCATGGAACGATTGGTGTTTTGCGGAATCATATGGTATATGAGATTACCACATTTCGCAAGGAAACCACCTACCATGACCATCGTCATCCAGATGCGGTACAATTTGCCGATTCGCTGCAAACAGATTTACAGCGGCGAGATTTTACCATCAATGCGATGGCATATCATCCGGAAACCGGAATCATAGACCCCTTTCATGGAGCAGCAGACTTGCAGAAACGGCAGCTGCGATGCGTAGGCGTTCCGACAGAACGATTTACAGAAGATGCCCTGCGGATTTTGCGAGCAGTTCGGTTTGCTGCGGTGTATGGGCTAACCATTCAGCCGGAAACGGCAGCAGCGATGGAACAGACCGTACCATTTTTAAAATGGGTGTCTGCAGAGCGGATTCTCTCTGAATGTGACCGCATTGTCACGGCTCAGTATGCTGCTGCAACATTGGCAGCATATTGCTCTATTTGGTTTCGTCTGTTTCCAGAGATGCAGCCGTTACAGGGCTTTCAGCAGTATCATCCACGGCATGCATACGATGTATGGGAACACAGTCTGCTGGCATTGTCCCACAGCGACCAGCAGGACACAGTGCTTTGCTGGGCAGCATTGCTGCATGACATTGGAAAACCATCTTGTTTTCATCGGGATGCAGCCGGAATCGGGCATTTCTACGGACATCCAGCAGAAAGTGCAGCATTGGCAAAGCAAATTTGCAAGCGTCTGAAAATGGATCGAAAGCGAACCGATGCCATTGTTGCATTGATTGCCGCACATGAGGTGCAATTATTACCGCAACGCTCTTATTTGCTGCGGATGCTGCAAAAATATGGAGCAGTACAGACAAAACGCTTGCTTGCTCTGCGAAAAGCGGATTTACAGGCACAAGTTCCAGCATATGCAGAGCAGGACTTGCAAAAACTGGAGCAGATGCAGCAGCTTTTACAGGAATTATTGCAAGAGCAGGCATGCTTTCAGCTGAAAGATTTGGCGATTCGTGGAAATGACTTGCTTGCGATGGGGATTCCAAAGGGCGTTCTCATCGGGAAATTGCTGCAAGATGCACTGGAGCAAGTCATTCGTGGCAAGTTGCCGAACGAACGGGAAGCCTTGTTGCAATGGGTGCAGGAGCGATGGAATCGAAGAAAACAGCATCAGAATCCTACTGATTAGTATAAACCAGTTTGGGAAATCTGTCAAGGAAGTTCATAACGCCGTAGGCGAACTGCGGTCAAGCTGGCTCAGCTTGGCGGAGGGGTGCAGGGGGCAAGCTGCCACCTGCAAAGAGTGGACAATTAGCAGGAATAGAAATCTAAGAGAAATAAAGTGAACTGCTGTTCGCCGTTCTATAAAACATAAAAAATTCAGAAAAACTAAAATCTAAGAAAGATTCATAGGCAATTCGGACAACGCAACCACCGGCGAACAGCACAAAGGCAAAGAGCGAAGCGATTTTGCCGAACCGTACGCAATTATTTTCCCCAGAACAAAAAAATCCATTCGAAACATTCCCCCACACATTGACAAAAATCCACAGAATTTGTATAATAGCAGAAGATTGTACTTTATGATAGAAAGGATTTGTGTTCCATGTATCCTGCTCGGATTTTTGCAGTTCTGCTTACCATTTGCCTGATCATTTGCAGCTTGTCCCTGCCCGTATCTGCAACCGCAACCGCACTGCCCTATACACAGTCATCAGACAGCCTTACCACAAATGGGCTTTATTTGCGGCTGAATTTGCGGAATGAATGGGGCAATTCCAACTGTACCGACTTGCAGCCGAGTTCGGCTTCTGATTATTTGAGCGTGACATTTACGATTTCCGGATTGGGCAAACTCTCAGAACCTTATGTGATTTCCCTGTTGGGTGCTGCGGAAGATCTTACATTTTTTGGAACAGAGGAAGATACAGCAACCCCCGGCGAGGTGCATATTACACGGGACGGAACATATCAGGTGAAAACCCTGCTTCCGCACGCAGTTGCGGAGGTTTTCTGTTTGATGCTGGAAACAAACATTCCACTTGCTGCTTATACCGATACTATGGTTGCAGCAGATACTGGGATTTCCATTACCGTGCAGCAAATCACAACGGAAACAGATGCTCCGGTTGTGCAGTCGGAACGGGGCGATCCGGACGGAGATGGTACAGTTTCCGTGCAGGATGCTGTGATGGTGCTGACTTATTATGCAAAGAAATCGGTGGGATTAAAGCCGGAAACGGATGCCCAGTTTCAGTATATTCAAAGGGGCGATATTGATGAGGATGGCGTGATTTCCGTGCAAGATGCGGTTTTGATTTTGACGTACTATGCGAAGAAATCCGCTGGATATGCTCCAGATTGGGACAACCTCTGAAAAAGGATTTGAACAAATATCGGATAGCATAAAGTGCTTTTTAAGCAGCTTTCCACTTTTTTATCTATTTTTGAAAGAAAAATTACGAACAAGAGAACGTTTCCAATGTGGAAAAGTCAGATGTAAATAGAGAACAGTGAATTGTTGAAAAGTAAGCAACTGTCATGAATTGACCGCAACAAACCATTGCTATTTTTGGCAAAATCTCATAAAAACAGGAAAAAACAGGTGATTTTTCCGCAAAATCAGAAAGATGCACCTATAATTACCATAAAAGGGAAAATAAAATGGTAAGAAATGCAAGTTTTTATAGGAATCTTTTTCAACTTACAATTGTGAAAGAATCTTCATTTTGTGGAAAATGTCGGTTCTATCCGTAAATCATTGACATTCCATAGAAAAGTGCGTATAATAAACAGAGAGAAAGTAAAAATTTTGATAGTACTTAAAAAATAGAAAAAGAGTGGAAATTATGGAAAAATTAAGAAAGAACACTTGCCGGAAAGCGATTTCTTTTTTTGTCACGGGATTGTTGACAATCGCTTGTCTGCCTGCAAATGTTTCCGTTTTTTCAGCAGCTTGGAACGGAACTGTGGATACCAGTTGGTATCAGGCAGGCGAAACACAGCTTTCTATCTCAAATCCGGAAGAATTGGCTGGACTGGCAAAATTAGTGAACGATGGAACAACCAATTTTGAGGGCGTGACCATTACGCTGGAAGCAGATTTACAGATGAATCCGCTGACCAACTGGGAAAAATGGGAAACCGCCGAAGCACAGCCGTCTAACACTTGGGTTCCGATTGGAATTGTCAATCAATCCTTGTTTCATGGAACATTTGACGGCAATGGACATACAATTTCGGGCTTATATGCTCAAAAAAGCGGGGAAACAGGCTTGTTTGCCGGACTTTATCGAACAGCAACGGTAAAAAATCTGACCATCGAAAAAAGTTATCTAAGTAGCTATGATACCTTTGCAGGTGGTATTTGCGGCTATAATTATAAGGGAACAATTGAAAATTGCGAAAATCGAGCTGTGATTTCTTCTTGGTATTACATGGCTGGCGGTATCTGCGGCGTGAACTTTAACGGAACAGTTTCCCGTTGCAGCAATGACGCATTTATTTCCGGACAGGAAGCAGCTGGCGGAATTGCTGGGCAGAGCATCTGTGCAACTGTATCAGAAAGTTGCAGTACAGGAAGAGTTTCTTCGCTGCAATTTGCTGGCGGTGTCGTTGGACAAGAGAGTGGCGGCATCGTGCAGAGCTGTTACAACACCGGAGCGATTAAAGGAAATACCATAGCTGGCGGCGTGGTTGGAGCATTTGAATGTGGTTCGATTGAAACTTGTTTCAATATCGGAACGGTTTCTGGAAATGAAAAAATAGGTGGTATTGTTGGGGACAGCAATGCTAATTGTACAGCGTGCTATTATCAATCCGGTGTGACGGATACGCAGCCCATTGACCAAGAAATTTGCACGGCAATGAAGCAATCGGAGATGCAGAAAGCAACCTTTGCACAAAAACTCGGAGCAGCTTATTCCGGTATTACGGGTAGTTATCCGCTGTTGTCCTGGCAGCAACGACATGCTCAGACAACTGAAACAACAACGGATGCAACCACAGCAGGAACGACCAAAGCAACTGCAACTACTACTACCACAAAAAAGACCACGACAGGCACAACGAAGCCTTCCAACACCACAACTTCTGCGAGAACTACGCAGACCACAACAATTACCTCTCTGGAGCAGCCTGTTACTGGAACAACCTTAGAGGGGGACGGAAGAGTCGTTACGCAGAAAAATATCAAGGAGATTCACCAGATTGGTGCAACACTGCAACTGTATTACTTAGGGGAAAAGGGTGAAGTGCCTCAGTGGGTTTCGACGGATGACAGCGTTGCAACGATTGACCAAGATGGCGTATTGACAGCGGTTTCCGAAGGAAGTGTTATCGTTGGGGCGTTGGTCAACCAAAAATTTTATAAATTGACCATTACCATTTCTGTTCCAAAGACCACAGCAGAAACGACGATACCAATCGAAACAGAAACCACCGATTTGACAACAGCGACCACCGAACCAATGACAACTACAATTGTAACCACGACAACCACCTTGCCTGACCCCTATGAAATGGGCGATGTAGATGGAGATTCTACGGTTAGTGTAGATGATGCCATACAGATTTTGACGTATTATGCAAGACGGGCTGCCGGATATACCACATTCTTCTCTGAGATTGCTCACATCAATGATTTGGCAACGAGTGCTGCTGATATCAACGGCGATGGTGTGATTTCTGTAGAAGATGCCGTTGCAGTTTTGACGTACTATGCAAAAACTGCTTCTGGTATGCAGCCGAGCTGGGCGGATGTCATTGGCACTTCATCGAAACAGGCAAATACAGAGTCCGGAGAACCAGTAGAATCATTGCTGCCGGAAGAATTTGCACTGCTGCCGATGGAAGGCACAGAATAACAGGCTTATGATATAGTTTATCATAAATTGAGGGAAAAACAGTCCTTTTTGAGAGAAAGGGGCTGTTTTTTTATCGTTCGCCTTTTTTCTTTGCAGTGATTTGGAACAAAATTGCCGAGCAAATCGGAATCGCACAGGAAGAAATTGCAACGACAATCCAGAGTGGCAGCGACAGCGGAACAGTCGTGAAAATCATCTGTAGAGCCGAACTTTCCACTGCTGCAAACAAGATGCCAGCAGAAACCGCAACCGCAGCCAGCAACTTCCAGTTATTCCAGAGTGGCAGGTGAAACAGGGATTTTGTTTCTGATTTGCACTCAAAAACGTGAATCAGCTGCGAGAGAATCAGCGTACACAGGGCAGTGGTACGGGCAGCCTCCAGCGTTCCGCCGAGTCGCAGTGCCATGGAGAACGCTCCCAGCGTGCAGACGCCAATTAACAGCCCTCGAAAGACAATTCGCTGTAACAGACCGCCGGAGAAGAACGGCTCTTCTGGTTTTCGTGGTGGCTGCCGCATGGCATCCGGTTCGGGCTGTTCCATGCCAAGGGCAATCGCTGGCAGCCCATCCGTGACCAGATTCACCAGCAGCAATTGCGTGGGCAGCAGAATCACAGGCATGCCCATGAGAATCCCCAGCAGCATCGTGATGACTTCCCCGATGTTGCAGGAGAGCAGATAGCGGACAAATTTTCGGATGTTGGCATAAATACAGCGTCCCTGCTCCACAGCATAAACCAAAGTCGATAAGTTGTCATCCAATAGAATTACATCTGCCGCCTGTTTTGCCACTTCTGTGCCGGATTTTCCCATGGCAACGCCGACATCTGCCTCTTTCAGGGCTGGGGCATCGTTTACACCATCTCCCGTCATTGCAACAATCGCTCCCGTTTTCTGATAGGCACGCACCAACCGCAGCTTATGAGCAGGATTGACTCTTGCAAAGACTGCATATTCCTGGATACAAGCGGCAAGCTGTTCATCGCTCAAAGCATCCAGTTCCTGTCCTGTCATCGCCTTTTTTCCGTGCAGTAGCCCTGCTTGCTCTGCAATGGCAAGGGCAGTTTTTTTGTGGTCACCGGTAATCATTACAGTTTGAATTTTCGCCTGTTCGCAAGTGCGAATCGCCTGCTTTGCCGATTCTCGAGGAGGGTCTAACATACCACTCAACCCCAGAAAAATCCAGTCGCCATCCGATTCCCGATAGGCAAACGCCAATACTCGCAGAGCACGTTCTGACAAAGTTTGCACAGCGGAGCGGACTTCTTCCCGAAACGATTCCGTCAGCGTGGTGACAGTCGTTCCATGTAGCAATTGTGTGCAGAGTGGCAACACACGGTCTGCTGCACCCTTGAGGTATTGCCGTTCTGTGCCGTTGTAGGAAACCGTGACTTTCATCTTTTTGGTTTCGCTGTCGAAAGGCTCCATATGGTGGAGGGGATAGCGTTGCTTGCAGCGTTCCCGAGAGAAACCAGCCTTTTCCGCTGCGATTAGCAGGGCGTCGGGTCGCCGATGGGATTTTGTCCGGGGGTATGTTCTGCCGTGGTGCAGAGCATACAGCATTCCAGTAAAGTTTGTAAAGCCGGATGCTGTTCGGGAGAAATTGCCGCTCCCTGTTGGCGAATGCACTGGTCAACAGAGAAATGTGCGGTACTAATCACCAAGTCTGTGACAGTCATGTCATTCTCTGTAATTGTCCCTGTTTTATCCGCACAGAGAATCCCAGCACAGCCCAGTGTTTCAACACTGTGTAGACGGTTGACGAGAGCCTGGTGTTTCATCATACGGCTGACTGCCAGTGCAAGGGCAATGGTAACAGTTGCCGGTAAGCCCTCCGGAATGGCAGCGATGGCAATGGTGATGCCTGTCATCAGCATATCAAAAATCGGTTCTCCTCGGAAAACTCCTGCGAAAAAGACCAGAATACACACGACAATGCAGAGCAATGCAACGACTTTTCCCAGTCCGGCAAGACGTTTTTGCAGCGGTGTTTGAGAAACTGTGACATCGTGCAGCAAGTCGGAAATCTGTCCCATCTGCGTTTTCGTGCCCGTTGCAATGACGCAGGCAGTGGCAGAGCCTCGCAGGATGGCAGTTCCTGCATAGACGACATTTTTCTTGTGGAGGGCGTTGTCCGTGTCGGTTTCTGCTCCAGCAGTTTTGGAAACAGCAGCCGATTCGCCCGTTAAAATGGATTCATTGGCAGCAATGCC
>ERZ779820.734-NODE-734-length-22096-cov-4.227848_pt1 | contig 22096 bp, 18 predicted proteins | sample MGYA00511563_ERZ779820 | MGnify/ENA primary metagenome ERZ779820 (study PRJEB29588, sample SAMEA1964852) | human gut metagenome | biome: human gut; feature: human-associated habitat; material: faeces | place: Denmark | collected 2008/2010 ...
GGATGCAGCAGATCAGTGGATCAGTGCATACGAAGAGAAAGCGAAAGAAGCCGGATTCGATATTGAGGTGGTAGCATTAGGAGCATCCGAGGTAACCGAGCGTATGATCGCAGAGAAAAATAATCCTCTTTGTGACGTTACATTTGGATTGAACAATATTGAGTACGAAAAATTAAAAGCAAACGGTTTGCTTCAGAAATGGGAACCGGACTGGGTGGACGGAGTAGATGCAGACCTCATCGATCCGGACGGATATTATTACCCGGTTACAACAACACCATTGGTATTAATGGGAAATGCGGACTATGACAATATGCCTTCTGACTGGACAGATCTGACGAAAGATGAATACAAAGGACTGTATCAGTTACATAATTTAGGCGGTGGAACAGCAAAGACGGTATTTGCAAGTATCATCAGCCGTTATCAGGATCCGGACGGAGATCTTGGCATTTCTGATGAGGGATGGGAGATCGCAGCAAAATTCTTAGGTAATGCACATAACATTGCAGATGGTGAAGACGCAGTCGGAAGTGTGATCGATGGTACCTATCCGATGGATGAGCACTGGGCATCCGGCGTTTTGACAGAGCAGAAAGACCGTGATTACAAATTCCAGATCATGACACCGGACATTGGAGAGCCATATGTGGTAGAATCTCTTGCAATTTCAGCAGGCACTAAGAAATATGATACCTGTGTAGCATTTTTAAACTGGCTTGGAAGTTCTGATGTTCAGCTTGACTGGTCTAATAATTATGGAACGATTCCATGTCAGAAAGAAGCATTAGACCAGGTTTCCGATGATATTAAAGAGTTAATGGAGACTTTGAAACCGCAGGATCTTGACTGGAGTTTCATTGCAGAAAATGTGGATGCATGGGTAGAGAAAGCAGAGCTTGAGTATGTACAGTAAATATAGAAGAAACTAAAAATACAGGAAGCTGACATTAAACAAAGTTAGGAGAACACCATGGTAAAGTTTGAAAATATTGAAATAAAGTATGGGGATTTTGTAGCGATTGAAAACTTGAATCTGGATATTAAAGAAGGTGAGTTCTTCACCTTCTTAGGACCAAGCGGTTGTGGAAAGACCACCTCACTGCGGGCGCTGGTTGGCTTTCTCTCACCGTCAAAAGGAAAAGTATATGTAGGAGACAAGGACGTTACAAATCTTCCGGTTGAAAAAAGAAACATTGGCATGGTGTTCCAAAGCTATGCGCTTTTCCAGACAATGTCAGTCTATGACAACATTGCGTTTGGAATGAAAGTAAAAAAAGCATCGAAGACAGAGATCGATCAGAAAGTACATGAAGTTGCAGCTAAGATCAAGATTACGGAATCACAGTTAAAGAAAAATGTGTCGGATCTGTCAGGTGGTCAGCAGCAGAGAGTAGCGCTTGCAAGAGCAATCGTTCTGGAGCCTAAGATTCTTTGCCTGGATGAGCCGCTATCCAATCTGGATGCAAAACTCCGCATTGATATGAGAATGGAATTAAAACGTCTCCAGAAAGAGCTGGGTATCACAACATTGTATGTTACGCATGACCAGGAAGAAGCGCTGACGCTTTCCGACCGGATCGCCGTATTTAACAATGGATATGTAGAACAGGTTGGAACGCCGTATGAGATCTATAATGAATCAAAAAGTGAGTTTGTCTGCGATTTTATCGGTGATATCAACCGCTTAAAGGGTGAACTTTTATCTGAGGTCAATACGCAGTCGGGTGCAAATTTAGATACAAACAAGACTGGATTTGTAAGAATTGAGAGATGTATCAGTGAAGAAAAAGCCGGTTATGTGAAACTCACAGGCAAAGTGGAAGAAGCTGAATTTAGTGGTGTGCTGACAAAGTATGTGCTGGAATGTCATGGACAGGAGCTTAAATATCTTGAAAAAAATGATGGACGCAGGCTGTATCAGGAAAACGAACAGATAGACCTCTATATCAACCCACAGGATATCATGCAGTTTTAGGAGGGATATTTTATGAATAAACTCAAGCAAAAAATTCAGGATGGAACAATCAATATTCCCGGCATTGTTATTAAAATTGCATTAATCTGGTTTATCATTACATTTCTGGTATTCCCAAACTTAAATCTGCTTGCCAGGGTATTTGTAAAAGACGGACATTTCACATTGGAAGCAATTGACAAGATCATGAAATCAGCAAGGGCCATGAAGAGTTTAAAGAACAGCTTTGTTCTGGCGATCGCTTCTATTATTACCGTAAATATATCCGGTATTTTAGTTGTACTGTTTACAGAATACTTTGACATCAAAGGGGCAAAAATATTAAGTCTTGGATTTATGTCAACACTGATCTACAGCGGCGTTGTTTTGGTTACAGGATATAAGTTCGTTTACGGTTCAACAGGAATCGTGACAAAAGTGCTGACCAATATTTTTCCAGGTCTGGATCCGAACTGGTTTGTCGGATTTGGTGCTGTACTTTTTATTATGACATTCTCGGGAACATCAAATCATATGATGTTTTTGACAAATGCGATACGAGGGCTGGATTATCATACGATAGAGGCGGCGAAGAATATGGGGGCATCCCAGAGTACGATTTTATTTAAAATTGTGCTGCCGACAATGAAACCTACCATTTTTGCGATTACAGTGCTTACTTTTATCGCAGCATTAAGCACAATGTCAGGACCTTTGATCGTTGGTGGCCCGGATTTCCAGACAATCAACCCGATGATCAAGACGTTTGCCAATATGACGGGATCGAGAGATATCGCAGCGCTGCTGGCAATCATCCTTGGAATTGCAACGACGATTCTTCTTGCAATCATGCAGAAAATTGAAAAAAAAGGCAATTTTATATCGGTTTCAAAGACAAAAGCCAAAATGGAAAAACAAAAGATTGAAAATCCGGTCATGAATGTGATCGCACATATTGTAGCTTATGTGATGTTTATCATTTACATGCTGCCGATCATCAACGTACTTGTATTTTCATTTACAGATGGATTGACGATCAAGACAGGTGTGATCAGAAAAGATTCTTTTACACTGGAGAATTACAAAAAACTGTTCCGTTCAGCCACTGCATATAAGCCGTATCTGGTAAGTATTGTGTATTCTCTGCTGGCGGCACTGGTTGTAGCTGTGATCTGTATTGTGGTTGCCCGTATTGTGACAAAAGCAAAACATAAATATGACAAGTTGTTTGAACCGTTTATTCTGATCCCATGGCTGCTGCCATCAACCATGATCGCACTTGGTTTGATGCTGACCTACGATGAGCCAAGAATGCTCCTGGCAGATAAGGTATTGGTTGCTACACCGATCATCCTGCTGTTTGCATACATTATTATTAAAATTCCGTTTTCATACCGAATGATCCGCGCCGGATTTGTCGGACTTGATGGAAATATGGAAGAGGCAGCACAGGCAAATCGAGTTGTTGTCATGGATGATGGAAAAGTGGTACTGGATAACACGCCGAAAGAAGTCTTTTCTCACGTGGAAACGCTGAAAAAGATAGGCTTAGACGTTCCGCAGGTGACAGAACTTGCATATCGCTTGCAGCAAGCAGGCTGTCCGGTAGATGTGCACATGATTTCAGAGGAAGAATGCGTTGCATCATTGACAAAACTGCTGAACGGAAAAACGGGAGGTGCAGCATGGCAATCTTAAAAACCGAAGATTTGACCTATCAGTACAGCATTGGCACACCGTTTGAAAAAACTGCTGTGGATCATGTCAATCTGGAGATTGAAGAGGGAGCATTTGTCGGCATTATCGGGCATACTGGTTCGGGAAAATCGACCTTGATTCAGCATTTTAATGGGCTGATTCGTCCGACTTTTGGAAAAATTTATCTGGATGGAACAGACATCTGGGCAGACAAGACAAATATCCGGCAGGTTCGCTTTCAAGTGGGTTTGGTGTTCCAATATCCGGAATATCAGATTTTTGAAGATACCGTTTATAAAGATATTGCGTTTGGCCCTCGCAACATGGGACTTTCTGAAGCGGAAATCAAGGAACGAGTGGAAGAAACGGCTGCTCTGGTTGGTCTGACACAAGCACAGCTGAACCAATCGCCGTTTGACTTGTCTGGCGGACAGAAGCGGCGAGTTGCGATTGCTGGTGTTATGGCGTTGCGACCGAAAGTTTTGATTTTGGACGAGCCAACGGCTGGACTAGACCCGAAAGGCAGAGAAGATATTCTTCGAGAGATTCGCCGTTATCACAAAGAAACCGGAAGAACGGTTCTGCTGGTTTCTCACAGCATGGAAGATATGGCAAACTGTGCAGAAAAAATTCTGGTGATGAATGCCGGAAAGGTGTTCTGTTATGACACGGTTGAGAACGTGTTCCGGCAGGCAAAAGCCTTGCAGGAAATCGGGCTGGCAGTGCCGCAGATTACCCGAGTTTGTATGCAGCTGCGAGAGCAGGGCATTCCGTTGAGCGATGATATTTATACGGTAGAAGCTGCCTATCAGCAGATTTTACAGCTTTACCGGCAGCAGAAGGAGGGGACAGAATGCTAAAAGATATTACCATTGGACAGTATTATCCGGGGAACAGTTTTGTTCATCGGTTAGACCCTCGCTTTAAAATCATTATCACTTTGCTGTATATCACAATGCTGTTTATGGGCAGTCATCTTTATTCGATGGTGTTTGGAATTGTCTTTTTCTTTCTGACATTCTTCTGTTCGGGCATCTCTGCAAAGGTGCTGCTCAAGAGCATGAAACCCATTCTGCCGATTTTGCTGATTACAGCGATTCTAGACTTGCTGTTCATTCGAGATGGAACGGTCTATTGGTCGCTGGGCTTCCTGCAAATCACACAAGAGGGCGTGAAAACAGGTGTTCAAATGATCATCCGGATTAGTTTTTTGATTGTGGGAACGTCTATGCTGACCTATACCACCTCGCCAATTGCCTTGACGGATGCGATTGAACGGCTGCTTTCACCGCTGAAAAAGCTGAAATTCCCAGTACATGCATTTTCCATGATGATGACGATTGCTCTGCGGTTTATTCCAACTTTGATTGAAGAAACCGATAAAATCATAGCTGCCCAGAAAGCAAGAGGGGCAGATATGGAGAGTGGCAACCTGATTCAGCGAGCAAAGGCATTGATTCCGATTTTAGTTCCGCTGTTTGTTTCGGCATTTCGCCGGGCGGAAGAATTGGCAACTGCAATGGAATGCCGTTGCTATCGGGGTGATATTGGCAGAACAAAGATGAAACAATTGCATTTGTCCGGAAAAGATTGGTTGGCAATGAGCATTACACTGGTATTCTTTGCCGGTTCGATTGCAATGAAGATCATTCTGGGATAAAGATAAAAAGGAGTTCCTGATTTATGCGGTCTGGTTTGTTGGCTTCCAACCGGAACAATCCGAAACGCTATTTGCTGCTGTCCATGCTGCTGCCTATGCTGTTGGTAGCAGTCGGATGGATTGTGTTAGAGGTGCATCCATTCGGGACACGGCAAATTTTAGTAACGGATTTCTGGCATCAGTATTATCCGTTTCTCTGCATCTTACAGGAGAAACTGAAACATGGGGAATCCCTGCTGTATACATGGCAGTCGGGAATGGGGTCGAATTTTGCAGCGATGATGGCATATTATACCGCAAGTCCGCTGAATCTGCTGACGCTGCTTGTGCCAGCATCCATGCTGCGAGATACCGTAACGGGGCTGGTACTGCTGAAAATCTGGGCAGCAGGCGGCTTTTTTGCAGCGTTTTTAAAGGGAACATATGGCAGAAATGACAGTTCACTTTGTCTGTTTGGAACGATGTATGCCCTCTGTGATTTCATGATGGGGTATTCTTGGAACATCATTTGGCTAGATACCGTGGCACTGCTGCCACTAGTGATGCTAGGCGTTGTGCGACTAGTGCGGACGGGTTCTTATCGTCTGTATACAGTTTCACTAGCATTGGCGATGTTGGCGAATTTCTATATTGGCTTTTTCATCTGCATTTTCACTGTGATTGCATACTTCTGCATTTGTATCTTTACGGGAATGGGATTCAAGCGGTTTTTGACTCGCAGCGGAAAAATGCTGGCAGCAACTATTCTCGGCTTGGCAATCAGCAGCATTTTGCTGCTGCCAACTTATTACGCCTTGCAGAATACGTATAGCATCCACAATACATTTCCGCAGCATTCCACATTCTATGAAACATGGAGAGATCTGCTTTCGCAGCTGCTTGCCTATCAGATTCCAACGGTCAAAGAGGGCAAGCCAAACCTGTATTGTGGGGTGCTCTGTGTGGTATTGGTGGGGATGTTTCTCCGGGCAAGGTCGATTCGGATTCGGGAGAAAGTCGGGGCAATTTTAGTTCTGGCGTTTTTGCTGGTAAGCTGTAACTGGAACATCTTGAATTATCTCTGGCATGGCTGTCATTTTCCGAATATGTTGCCCTATCGGTTTTCCTTCTTGTTTTCGTTTTCCCTGTTGACATTGGCATATCGTGCTTATTTGCTGCTGTTGGAGCGGCGAATGAAGTGGCTGGATTTGATTGCAATGGTGCTTTGCAGCGGAGTATTCCTGTTCCTTGTCTATACGACTGACCGGAAACAAGTCGTTCTGTATACAGGGATGACAATGCTGGCATATCTGTTGTGGATGTTGCTGCACAAGTTGGGGCTGCTGCACCGGCGGTTTTTTGCCGCTGGCATGCTGGTTGTGATGCTGGTAGAAATGGGCTGTCATGTTCGGATTGCAACAGAGGCAGTTTCCACTTCAGATTATACCTCGTATCCGGAAAAATACGAATCGGTAGAAGCATTGCTTTCGCAGATTGAAAAGCAAGAACCAGAGAATGCATTTTATCGCATCGAGTTGACCAGCTGGTATACCTTGAATGATCCGGCACTGTATCAATATCGAGGCGTTTCGCAGTTTTCCTCTCTGGCAAACTGCAAGGTAAGTACCTTTTTGAAAAAGCTGGGAATGCCAGCTTCCGAGGCAGGAAATCGGTATTATTACGCCCATAGCACGCCGTATTTAGATATGCTGTTAGGGGTTCGTTATCTGATTCAAAAAACTGGATTTATGCCAGAAGCAGAAGCGGTTGAGAAAGTTGCTGTCAGTGATACCGTTACAAGCTACCGTAACCGCTATGCGTTGCCGGTTGGATTTCTGGTGAACGAAGAAACAGCAGATTTTTCCATAGACACTAGTGAAAACGCATTTGAAGTGCAAAATGACTTATTTGCAAAGATGACGGGCATCAAAGAACCGTTGTATACAGCAGTCGATGTCAAAGATGTTGGGCACAGCGGTGTCGAAGTCAGCAGGAATGGCTACGGATATTATACCTATTTCCCGATGAGCACAGAAGCTGAACCCTATTTGAAATATAATTTCATGCCGGAGCAAGATACCTTGCTATATGCGTACTTGTCTGTAGACAAGGTGGAGGAAGTAGACATTTATCAGAATGAACGCTATACATTTTCCCAGAAACTTGCAAAACAGCCGTATATTTTCCCGTTGGGCAGCTATAAAGCCGGAGAAAAGGCAACTTTAAAATGGAATGTTGACCGCAAGAGCATCCAGAACGGAGCGATTACATTATTTGTCTACGCTTTGAATCAGGATGTTTTAGAACAGGGTTATCAGCAGCTTGCCGCTGGTGGGTTACAGGTGACAGACTGGAGTGATACTCGTTTGACGGGAACGCTAAATGCTGACCACGATGGAATCTGTTATCTTTCGATTCCGGCGGAAGATGGCTGGCATATCACCGTAGACGGCAAACAAACAGAACCCATTTCGATTGGTGGAGCAATGCTCGGCGTTCCAGTTTCCAGCAGAACGCATACAATTGCACTGCGGTATTGCCCGAAAGGAACGGTTGTCGGAACGATTTGCTGCGGCAGTGCCATTTTATTGTTGACATTCTGTTTTGTCATCGAACAAAAGCAAAAACGTGCTTGCAGAAGCAATTCTGTGGGCAGAAGGAGAAAAACATGCGAACCTTAAAAGTAATGATGGCATATTGTGGAACACGCTATCATGGCTATCAGCGACAGAACAATGCAAACACCGTGCAGGCGGTGGTAGAAGCGGCGGTTTCCAAGCTGCTGAACACACCGACTGTGATTGCCGGATGTTCCCGAACAGATACCGGCGTACATGCGGAGCAGTTCTGTTTCTCGCTCACCACAGAAAATCCCATTCCCTGCCGGAATTTTGTGCGGGGATTGAATGGCTATTTGCCGGAGGATATTTCGATTTTATCTTGTGAAGAAGTAAAGGATACGTTTCATGCACGGTTTTGCTGTCAGGCGAAAACATATCGTTACTGGATTCACAACAGCGAGTCGAAAAATCCGTTTGCCGCTGACCGAGCGTTGCATTATCGGCGTGCTTTGCGGATTGACCAGATGCAGGCGGCGGCAAACTTGCTGAAAGGAACGCATGACTTTGCCAGTTTTTGTTCAGGATGCACAGAAAATAAAGATACTGTACGAACAATCTATCAATTTGATATAAAAATGCAGGGAACAGACTGTTTCATCCTTGTAAAAGGGAATGGTTTTTTGTATAATATGATTAGGATTCTGGTTGGAACGCTGCTCAGCGTCAGCGAAGGGGAGCTTTCCGTGTCAGAAATTCCAGAAATTTTAGCAGCACGCAACCGCATTTATGCCGGAAGAACGGTGCAGCCATATGGCTTGTATCTGCATGAGATTTTTTATGAGGATGCAGCATATCGGTTGCCGCAGGGGGATGCGTTTTTTGGCAGTGCTGTCAGCGGAGGTGAACGAAATGGGAAGTAAAGCAAATTTTGATGCGGTTCAGAAACGAAAAAAACAGCGGACAAAAAACAATTTGAAGAAATTGCTGTTGTTTCTGCTGATTGCTGCCTTTTGTGGATATTTGTATTTGCAGCGGGATGCTTGGATTCCAAAACTGGAGGGCATCGGGACACGCTATGAATCGGTAATTACACAGAATGACGGAACACTGGCAGACGGAAACTTTCCGCTTTCCATTACCAAAAATGCCGATTATCGGGCAGCGGTTGTTGAAAACGATTTGTTTATTCTGAATGCTTCCTATCTGTATCTGTATTCTTTACATGGGGACTTGAAGGAAACCCGACAGCTGGCATATAGCAAGCCGATTTTAAAGAGCAATGATTATTTTGCATTGCTGTATGAAAACGGCGGAACACGATTCCGTGTGGATCGGCAGAGCGGAAATGTCTATACCAAGACGATGGATCAGGCAATTATTACCGGAGCAATCAGCTCGACAGGGGTCGTGGCATTGGTAACAGAATCCGATTTGTACAGCTGCGTTTTGCAGATATTTGACAAAAACGGAAAAAAGCTGTATACTCGTAATTGTATCGAACGATTGAGCGATATTGCATTTAATGAAGACAGTACCGGCTGCGTCTTTACGGAGCTGAGTGCCGTAGATGGGGATGTGACGGCAACGCTGAAATGCATTCAGTTTGATACAACGGACTATACATGGGAATCCGAGCCGCTGACGACTTTGAGTTTGGCACTGTCTTTGACAGAAAACAATCATGCTTGCGCCATCGGTGATACGACCTGTGCATATTATGATGACAAGGGAAATTTGGAATCACAGTATGATTACGGCGGAACACTGGAAAATTATGCAGTGGATGCCGGAAATGCAGCCGTTTTGATTCGGGATGAAGAAAAGCGAGAAACCAAACTGGTCATTTTCCCCGGCTCTGCATCCGAACCAATTGAAATCGTTGTGAATGGTGATGCCAAGGCGGTGCAGGTTTATGGCGACCGGGTCTATATGATGAATGCTGAAACCGTTATCGCTTATAACTTCTCTGGGAAAGCTGTAGCAACGGTGCGGTTAGACAGCACCTATGATTCTTTCCTGAAGAAAGACAATTATCTGTTCTTGCTGCGGTATGATAAAATTGACCGGGTGGACTTTAAAGAATAAGGAAATGGCGTATGGCATGGTATTATGATTTGGTGGTTCTGGCGATTCTCGCCCTTTGTGTCTGGAATGGTATGCGAAAAGGGGTTAGCCGTTCGCTGCTTCAGACGGCTGCAACCATTTTGAGTGCAGTTGTGGCTTTGTGGGTGAGTCAACCGCTGGCAGAACTTTGTTATACGGAATTTTTGGAAAAGCCGGTGGTTTCTGCCGTGGAAGGGCAGCTGAATACGGTAGATGTTGCGGGACTGGTACAAACGGCACTTTCTGACAATGGCATTCCGGTTTCGAGAGAACAAGTACAAAGTATGTTGGCAGACCCAGAGGGAACTGCTGCCCAGTATGGATTCGATTCCGGGTGGGTGAATCAGCAGATAGATGCTGCAGCAGATTCCGTAGAAGAATTGACAAATGGCGTTTTGCCCAGCTGGCTGATGAAAGAGATTGCCGGAGATGGTGCGGTACAGAAAGAAACTGCAAAATCTGTGATTTCGGGCGATACCCATACAGCTGCACAGCAATTGGTGTCAACCTATGGGAAACCCATTCTCTGTTCTGTCTTGCGATCCATTTTGTTTGGTTTATGTTTTGGGGTTTTGATGCTGCTGTTTCAGGCAGTTTTATTCCTGATACCCGTACAGCAGATGGGACTTTCCGTAGATTTGGTTGTTGGGGCATTGGCAGGTTTGGCAAAAGCGGGGATTTTGCTCTGGATGATGGTTGTATTGACAAAAGTTGTGGTTTCTGCAACAGAGGGAACAACGCCCTTTTTCACAGAGGCAACGATTCAAAAAACGTATCTATTCCAGTTGCTTTACGAATTGAAAAAATAACTGGTCGGTATTTCATCCACCGACAGAAACTTGCAGAAAGGTGATGGAGTTATGATTTTATGCAGCAGATGCAAAAAGCGTCCGGCAGTGGTATTTATTACCTCGCAGCAGGGCAATCAAAAGAAGAATGAAGGACTTTGCATGGTCTGTGCAAAGGAATTAAATATTCCGCAAATCTCTGAATATATGAAGCATATGGGCATTACAGATGAAGAACTGGAACAGCTGTCTGACCAGATGATGGATATGATGGATGGGGACAGTTTTGAAATGGGTGGTTCTGGAACGCTGCCGCCGTTTCTCCAGAACATGATGAAGAATATGCCAAATATGCCGCTGTTTTCGGGCGACAATCAGAACGAGGGAGAAGAAACCCTCCCGAGCGAAGACCTTACCGCAGAACCGCCGAAGCCAAGCAAAAAAGAAAAGCGGAAGAAAAAGAAAGACTTGAAATTCCTGAACAACTACTGCACGAATCTCAGCCAAAAGGCAGAGGAAGGCAAGATGGATGCCATCATTGGACGGGATAAGGAAATTGAACGGGTTGTGCAGATTCTGTGCCGCCGTACTAAAAACAATCCTTGCTTGATTGGTGAGCCGGGTGTCGGAAAAACTGCCATTGCAGAAGGCATTGCCCAGCGGATTGCTGCCGGACAAGTTCCGTTTTATCTGAAAGGCAAGCAAGTTTATCTGTTGGATTTGACTTCTCTGGTGGCTGGAACACAGTTCCGTGGGCAGTTTGAAAGCCGGATTAAGGGCTTAGTGAATGAAGTTAAGCAGGAAGGCAACATCATTCTTTTTATTGATGAATTGCACAACTTGGTTGGGGCAGGCAACTCCGAGGGGTCTATGAATGCTGCGAACATCTTGAAGCCAGCGTTGTCCCGTGGCGAAGTGCAGGTAATCGGTGCAACCACGTTTGAAGAATATCGGAAGTATATTGAAAAAGATGCTGCACTGGAACGGCGTTTCCAGCCAGTTACCGTTAAAGAACCGACAGTAGAAGATACCATTGAGGTTCTGAACGGCATTAAAAAGTATTATGAACAGCACCACCGTGTGCACATTTCAGATGCAATGGTACGGCTGTGTGCAAGACTGGCAGAACGGTATATCACAGACCGATTCTTGCCAGATAAGGCGATTGACCTGATGGATGAAAGCTGTGCGTGCACTTGTCTGCGGTCGCCGGAAATCTCGCAATATGACACCGAAAAGGCAAATCTGGAACAGCTGGAAGTCAAGGAAAAGCAGATGGAAGAACAGACGGAAGAAGTGGATTATGAAGCACTTGCAAAGCTCAAGGGCGATATGATTCGTGCAAAAGACCGTCTTGCAGAACTGCAAAAGAAGGTTGACCAAGTACAGGTAACAGAGGCGGATCTTGCAAAAGTCATTGCTCTCTGGACAGGAATCCCAGCTAGCAAGATTCAGGAAACGGAATATACCAAGCTGATTGCACTGGAAGACCACTTGAAAGCCCGTGTTATTGGACAGGATGAAGCGGTTTCTGCTCTGGCAAAGGCAATTAAGCGGACACGGGTACAGCTGACGAATAAACGCCGTCCGGCATCGTTCATCTTTGTAGGGCCGACTGGTGTCGGAAAAACTGAACTGGTAAAAGTCCTGTCAGAAGAATTATTCGATGACAACGACCCGTTGATTCGGTTGGATATGACAGAATTTATGGAAAAGCATGCGGTTGCAAGAATGATTGGTTCGCCTCCGGGATATGTTGGCTATGATGAAGCTGGACAGTTGACCGAAAAGGTACGGAGAAAGCCGTATTCTGTCATTTTGTTCGATGAAATTGAAAAAGCACATCCGGATGTCATGAATATCCTGATGCAGATTTTGGATGAAGGAAAGATTGACGATGCACAGGGCAGAACCGTCAGCTTTGCAAATACGATTATCTGCATGACCTCCAACGCTGGTTCTACAGATAAGAGCATTGGAGTTGGATTCAACCGGACAGAAGAGGAAGTTACCAAGGAACGGGCAATGAAAGCCCTGCGGGAATTCCTGCGTCCGGAATTCATTGGACGAATTGATGAAATTATTGTATTCAACAAGCTGACGAAGGATGATTATGCAAAGATTGCTGGCTTGATGCTGAATGAAATGAAAGAACCGCTGCTGGAGAAGCAGATTACCTTGAACGTAACAGAAGATGCTTGCAAGCTGATTGCAGAAAAGGCATATGGCAAGACTTACGGAGCAAGAGAAATCCGCCGTGTGATTCGGCAGGAAGTCGAAGACCAGATTGCAGAATGCATCATTCACAACGCCAACACGCTGCGTGCATTGACGATTACTGCAAAAGATGGAAAATTAGTGGTACAGGATGAAGAAGTAACTGCCTGACCGCAAAAACAAAACAAAAGGAAAACCGCTGAACAGAAATTAATCTGTTCAGCGGTTTTTTAACCGGAAATAATTTTAATACTTTTCCCATACCGCATAAGCGACAAAATTTGTGGCATCCATGCTGTACCAAGTATGTTTATCTCGTCCATATTGATAAGCAGGCTGATCATAATAATAGTAGTCATCTTCTACATTTACAACGCACAATTCCATTTTAGAAATCTTATCTTCGTCCATACAATCCTCTACACATCGGTCAATGTATTCTGAATATTGACGTGTCTGTTTGGTACTGCCGTAGCTAGTTACAGAATCACAATGTGGATAGTCTTCGGATTCATTACGCAATTCTGCTTTTACGGCTTCTTTAAGCTGCTTTTTTGAACAACCATAATTTTTCATAATTTGCTTTATGATCTCATCTGGAACCAGATCTAGAATATCATTTACATCTTCATCGTAAACAGCAACTAAATAAGCTCCAGCCGCTTTGCTACTGGATTTCATACCGTTTTTGCTTCGATTGCAAAATGCAATCACAATGATGAGAAGTACAAGAACACCAGCGACAATGAGAATCAATTGAATTGGATTCTTTTTGATTTTTGCGGCTGTACTTTGTGCAGTCGTTGAAAATGATGAACTTTGTTGTGAAGAAAATGAAGAGTTGGGCGATGTGACGGACGGTGGTGGAGTGGCTGCAGTTCCACACTTTGGACAGAATCTGGTAGTTTCACTGATTTGTGCACCACAGTTTTTACAAAACATAAAAAAGTCCTTCTTTCTACATAAAAATGGGAGGATGATAGTCCTTTTCCATTTTACAAGAAATTGGATAAAAAGTCAAGAAAAACAAAGGATTCTTTTTTAATTTCTATAAATCCTACAATTGTTTCTGGAAATACTTATGGATAGTATACAAGAAATGGAATTTATGGGTGTATTTCTGTAGCCAAAAATGTTTCTGCATCCAGCATTTTTATCAAGTGATTTTTAAAATCAATATTTTAATTAGAACAAACATTGATAGAAAAACAGATTCTGCACTGTTGGATTTCTGCAAGAATGAACAAATTCAGATAGAAGTTTATTTCCCGATTGCACATGGGGAAGCTCTGAAAAATCCAATCATCACAGAACTAGCAGCGAAATACGGCGTTTCTGCTGCACAGCTGTGCATTCGTTATGGTTTGCAGCTGGGAACGATTGCTTTGCCAAAAACAGCGAATCCAGAGCATATGAAAAACAATGCAGATATAGATTTTGTGATTACAGACGGAGATTTCCAGACGTTGTTGTAGATGGAAGAACTGCAGGATTATGTTGCATATAATATCTTTCCTGTGTTCAGCGGAAAGCCATTGGTGCAAGAAATTGAAATTGTTTTGGCAATGAAAAGTGAACATCAGAAAAAAGGGTTGGATGCGTCCAGCCCTTTTTTGATACCAAGAGTATGAAGAATGGTTTTGAAATCGTTCCAGTTGGGCGGAAAATTATGCAATCCTTTGCATAGAAGAGAAATAGTATCGGTTTCAATTTCTAAGTTCCAATAAAATCCGGGGAAAAGTTCCATTGGAAAATCGAAATTAATTCCATTCCAGTCGTTCAAATTTATATTCGTCATGCTTTCACAGAATGTGTCAATTTGGTCAGTGATGTCAATCGTGTAAGTATCAGAGCCATGATAACACTGCAAGTAAAAACGATTGTTTTGAATTTCCAGTATGATAAAATTTGTGATTGCAGAAAAATGAAAATCAAAATATAAGAATCGAAAGCCATATAATTGATGGTGCATCGTATTAACTCCTTTTGGTGCAGTATCAAATGTCAAGAGAAAACAGTTCCGAAAAATCCAGAAATTTTCGGAACTGTTTGCCGTTTACTTATCAGAGCATCTATGATATTCTATTTTCAGGAGGTGAGAATGATGTTCATGAATGGTGAGTATGTCAAGACAATCGAAGATTTAAAGCGTTGTTTGAGTCTGGAAGAACTGGTTTACAATTACTACAGCGGAGAACTGGAAATCTGGCTTCGGAAAATTGGGGAAACCGAAAAGGCAGACCAATTACAGCATATCCAGAAAGACAATGCCTATCTTCTTGTTCAGCTGTATGCAGTATTTGGATGGAATCCAGAACTTTCCGATGAAGAGATTCGGAGATCAGAAGATTTTTCCGACAGAATGCAGAGAGAAAAGATTGCATCAATAGAATCATAAAAGTTCAATATCAATCATATCCGCAGCATCATAGCAATCTGATACAGGCAAAAAAACTACCCAAGCATAAAGCATTCGGTTATGTTCTCGGGAAAATACAGCCGGATTTCTTACGATGGTGCAACAGATACCAGATTCTGTACAGGAAGAATCGTAAGAATAAACATCTCCGCCATAAAATGCGTCGGTACGAAAATCATAATCGGTATCATATCCAATGAGAGCAATACAAAATTTGTCATCATGGTATTCGGTCATGACAGTGCTTTCATCAGAATCAAAAAATTCAAATGTACGAATCGTTCCAACTTGAATATCAAGAATATCATCCAGTTGATAATTTAAGGTATCGATTCGGATTCGATGAATTTATGTAGAGATGCCATTTTTAAAAGTGTGCGGTTTGGTTGTGTAGTGGAATGAAATTGGCTGTCCAGAAATGGATACTGTGGCAGCTCCAAAGGGTGTTGGGATGCGGTTTGTTTCTATTTCTTGTTTGGAATATCCGCTATATAATGTACTTGAAATGCCCATTTTTAGCTCCTTTTTCAAATAAAGTATACCTTCTATTTTACAACATATTAGATACTCTGTCAATCTGATTTTTTTGACAAACAGAAGCGAATATGATATACTAAAAATGCAGAAACAATTTTTCACAGAAAGAGTATTGCTTCATGATAAAAAACTTAAAGGCAGATGAAAACAATTGGTTTTTAGAGGGAATATTTGATTCTAATTCGTTGTTTCAAGGGGAAATGTCAGTTTCCATTTTTACAGATGATGGAGCAACTGTTGAAGATGCAGAAGCCTGTATTGCACAGTATCAGCAACTAAAGAAAAATGCTGCTTTTTGTGCGAATCTACAGGAGATGCTAGCAGCATATTTTCTCTATATGATGATGCATGGAAAGAGATGGGAATTTATGATGAGATTGTTGTAGAGATAGAACCTGTAAAACAGGGGTATGAAGCCGGTGAAAATTTATTGTCTTATCTTTCTAATCCCACATTGCTTGTCTATCCGCAAGAAATGGATGAAATCGGCTACGGAATTGAATGCGATTGTCCATGGGAGCCGGAACATTCATGTTTGATTTTGGTTCGGAATGAGAAACTGCTATATGTAGGGGAATCAGATGGTTTAGATCCATGGGGAGAAGCAGAGGATTATCATTGTATCTGGGAATCATAAAAAATCATTACACCAACTTCAAGATGTTCAGAAGCAGAATCCAGCTCATACCATAATATGTGACAACTGCAACAAGGTCGTTTACAGTTGTAATCAGTGGGCCGGAAGCAACTGCCGGATCTACCTTGATTTTTTTGAAGAACAGCGGAATCAACGTGCCAACAGCACTGGAGATCAGCATCGCAAGCATCAAGGACACCCCAATACAGCCGGAAATTGCGAAAGAAAACAAGATGGTCTTATGTTTGAACAGCATAATATATAGCCCGACCATCACAAAAGACAAAACGCCTAATAGCAATCCATTGAAAAATCCGACACGCATTTCTTTTCCAATAAGCTTGAGTTTCTTTTGGAATGTTAAGTTTTCGTCCATCAATACCCGAATTGTAACAGCAAGAGATTGTGTGCCGACATTTCCGGACATATCCAAAATCAAAGACTGAAATGCCATGATTAGCGTCAGCTGTGCAACGACTTTTTCAAATGCTCCAACAACGACGGATACTAAAAGACCTAGCAATAGCAGTGCGAACAGCCACGGCAATCGTTTTTTCATGCTCTGTTTGAGTGGCTCGTTTAAATCTTCCTCAGCGGTTAAACCAGCCAGTTTTGCGTAATCTTCTCCCATTTCTTCATCTACAACATCAATCAAGCTTTGAGCAGTGATAACACCGAGCAACTTGTTTTGATTATCCAGCACTGGAATCAGGTCTTCTGAATAATCTTTCAGTTGCTCCATGCAAGCATCAATTGTTTCATTTGCGTATACATAGGGGAATGAAGTTGCAATTAGATGCTCCAGCGGCACATGACTTCTTGCGGTGATAAGGTCTTTCAGTGCAATTGCACCATAAAAACAGTCTGTATCATCGACCACAAACAGCGTGGAAATGTTGTCATTTTCTTCAGCCTGTCGAACGAGTTCTTTCATCGCATCTTTTACCGTGAGATTTTCCCGTAAAATGATACAATTTGTAGTCATCTTGCTGCCAATTTCGTCCTCATCAAAAGAAGCGATTAACTGGATTTCTTTTCTGATGTCTTCATCCAGTGCATCAATTATCAGTTCTCGTTTTTCTTTTCCGATCGTGTGAAGAATTTCCACTGCGGCATCTGTTTCTAATTCAGCGAGAATTTCGGTAACTTTTTTCAGTGGAATTTCGTTCAGGTATGCACCTGCTTGTGTTTCTTCCAGATGGGAAAAGGCTTCTGCGAGCATCTCAGCCGGGCAGATGCGAAAGATTTTTCTTCGTTCCTGCTCATTCAATTGTTCCATCACGTCTGCAATATCGCTGCCGTGATAGTTCTCCAGCTGATTCAGAATTATCTTGGGAGAGCCATTTCCTTTGACAATTTTGATGATTTCACTTTCATAGTTTGGCTTTGTTGTCATTGTTGTAAGCATTTTTTCCATTTTGAACCTTCCTTTACTATATTTATTTTGAAAATAACGATAGTAAAGTCAAAAGGGCATAAAAATTCCCCGCTTGAAGCATCAAACGGGGAAATCAGTAGGCAGGTTAAAAAAGACAGCAAACGCAGACGTCTGTGTCCGTTTTGATCTGAAAATGCTGAATTTGTCCGTTTGACTGATAACTATCTCCGTTTGCCACTTTTTTTCACCTCACAGTATTTTGATATCTTTGCAGAAAAAGCAAATTTACGGTCTTATTTTAACATCATAAAATGATATGAATCTACCATGATTTTGTAAACAACAAGTTAGAAAAACGTAAAGCACTGCAATTGGATGCAGGAACAGATAACCGTTTTTCATCGCTCAATAAAAATAGATTGGATGTGATTATGATGATGTGTGCTTACTATTTAAACGAAAACAAAAATAAACGCTGTGCGTTTTGCAAGTATTGGTATGACCCAACGAATCAATATATTCGACCTCAGAATCCGAAAAATGGAATCTGGAAGTTTGAAACGACAGCAAGATGTGTCTGTCTGAAAACAAATCTAGAAATGGGTGCTGGAATGCAGTGCAGCAAATTTGAAAATAAAATTGTTTAAGCTTGAATTTTTAAAGTTTGCATGAAAGCATAAATAATTCATTAAGAATAATAACATTAGTTTTACTATCGAGAAGTTCTTAAGCAAATACACAGTTGACAGAAACATTATTGTAAAAAGAAACGGACTTCGCTCAAATAACGAAGTCCGTTTTTCTTATTTTGCTGCAAGCAGTTTCTTTTTTAACAGACACAAGTCTATTATATCCAGTTGATTGTCTTCATTGCAATCCACTGCTTTCCAGTTTATCAGTTTTGTTTCTGGTATATTTAGCAGCCATTTTTGCAGCAGTACCACATCCGCCAGATTGCATACACCATCTGCATTGCCATCGCCAGAAATGATTTCGGATAAAATTTGTATATGATTTTCTTCTGCATAACGAATGGCATTTTCATTTTGTGAAATCAAAAGGAAACCATCTTTTACAGCATATCCATTATCATATTCATATCCAAAGGACTTTGTACCAAGCGTTGTATGTTCTCCGTTTAAGGTGAGCGTATTTAAGGAATCGCAATCCAAAAATGCATACTCGCCAATGTTTTGGCAGCTTTTTGGGATGACAATTTTTGAAATAGATCGGCATCCGCTAAACGCTCTGTCTTCAATGATGTTGAGATTTTCCGGCAAGTTCAGCCCCTTTAAATTTGGGCAGTCATAAAAAGCATACTGTTCAATGGAATAGAGTGATTTCGGCGGATTGACCGATTCCAATGAAATGCAATGTGCAAATGCAAATCTACTGATATGTGTGACAGTTTCCGGAATGACAACAGATTCCAGTTTTTCGCACCGTTCAAAGGCATACCAGTCAATGACTGTGACGGGTTTTCCCTCTATTTCATCTGGAATGACAATATGAACGGCATTTTTATCACAACCATTGATTCTTACGCCGGAATCTGTAACGGAATAGCTGAGAAGATCCAACGATGTCCAATTCCAATCGATTGCATCAGATGGCGTAATGGAAAGACTGCCTGTTTCCTTGAGTGCATTCCAATCCAATGAGAAAGAACATTGATCAGAAACATTTCCGCAGACATCGACACATTCTATTTCATAGATGACATTGTCGTCTGTAAAGTTGTAATCCGTCCAAATATTTTGTGTTGTATTGCCACCAACTTTTGCAGCAGGGACAATGTAATCATAAAGTTTCCCGTTCTTATAAATGTTGGTATGAACAACAGAAGTATTGTCTTTCATGCCTGTAAATGTAAATCTAGGGAGTTGTTTTCCATCGCTTTCTATGAGCTGAACTTCGATATTGGTTGGTGGTGTTGGCGGTTCGGATTCGATTTCACCAGTTTTCAGGTAGGTTTTTAAGCATTCATGAAACTGTGGGTCAGTATTGTAAGGGGAGTAGTGATGTGGGTATGCAAAGCAAAATAAAGCATCTACAAATGGCTTTGCAGTTTCAAGTCTGGTTGTAAAATCTCGTACATTTTTGATACCAGAATAGGATACGCCATGCGGAGCAGTCATTCTTTCTGCATCTGGCTGCACGAACATTTCTGCATTTGTTCCAAGGAGAAGCGTTGTCCCACGATTTTTGTTGGAACGGTCAACTGCATTTCGATAGGCTTTTGTCCACTCGGCGAGATGTGCAACATCCATACCACCACCGCCACAGCTATCCTGCGGACAAATCATATCACCATTTCGAAACGGGATGCGGCTTAAAACATCCGACCAGTATTCTGTAAATCGGTCAATGTTGACGCTTGCGTAACCATAGCCAAAAATATTGACATAAGGGCTGAAAAGCAACGGCATGGATTCATCCAAGGCGTTGCAATTCTCAATCACCATTGTAAACATTTCATCTAAACTGTCTGCATAAGCATCAATGCCAGTATCAGTATCCATGTAAAGTGTATTGTAAAGTTCTGTTACAAAGTAGAACCCATAGTAAGTATTTGGATAACGGGATTTATACTGGTTGTAGAGTTCTGTCGTAATTTCATTGCATTGTTTCATGTAAGCCTGATTGGCTTTTCTGCCTGCTTCCGAAACGATGTCACTATTCCAAGCACAATCAAGCCCCATGCCAAGATAGAGTTTGATGTCATATTTTTCGCAGTAATATAGCAAGGGTTCTAATGCATCATATGCAATGTAATCGCTCAAATAATCCAGTTTAGAGGGATAGTATACCGTCCACGTTCCATCAGAATTATGATTTGCGACATCGCCCATGATTAGATAGTCGATACCGACCTCTTTTAATGCCTGCATTTCATTGCCCCATTGTTCTTCGTCATAGGTCATGTACAACCACGGCTGGATGAATGTTCCATCAATCTTTTCAATGTGAGAAGATTCTGCCTGTGCGTGTATGTTGGACGGAATGAATAGAGTTAAGAACAGACTCAGGCATGATGCAATTGTAATCCAGAAATGGTTTTTCATTGGCAATACCTCTTGTTTTCGTCAAATTTTGTGGTTTTATGCTGCTATTTTTTATGATTCATTATACATTTTTTGAAATGAATTGTCAACTATTTTGGAGCTGCTTCTATGCAGCAAAAATAATTGCATCATTTTAATTTTAAAATTTCCTGCATTTATCTAAACTGATTTTTAATATATATTTATGAATTAAGAAAATGTAATTTTCAGGAATTTATATAAAATTTATAATCGTCAAATTGTGCAACAATGCCAATTAGGGAAAGCTACATTTATATATTATGACGAAATCGACAGCTTCATGTAATTTATCCAGTTAACTTATTGGCTCCCATTTAGTGTATAATAAACAATAAATGTAGTACTTATTTGTGAATCCTGTCGATATGTGCTGATGAAATGATTTTCCTCTGTAGGAATGGATTTCCATTCTGTTTATGTAAGATTTGGTGTTCCTGATTTTAGTTACCAGCTGAATTTCATGCACCTCTTTCATATGATTTTACACGACTTTATACAATAAAAAGAGAATTCAATTGATTAATAATTTTAGCAGTTCAATTGTATGTTTGCTTTTAAAAACATCGATATCAATTGTGATTACAATGGTGTCACTTTTGGGTAACACGAACGCATGGATGCGATGACTTCATATGCTAAAGCAAACATTGCAGTAAAATTATGAATGGATATGCTTTTTCGATGAGAAAAATGCCATTCTAATTGCATTTTTAAGTGTAGTGAAATGAGTGTGTGCAAATTATGATTTACTTATCGGAATTTGCCCGCTTAATATATTTATTGTAGCAGGAGGAAAAAAATGGCACGTAATCCGTTTTTACCAAATAATGAAGAGAATCATTCAAATTCTCAGCAGTCAAGTGGAAAAATTGTACTGAAACCAGCAGGAGTTGGGGCATATAAGGTCTGTGGGCCGGATGGTTTTGAATTTAGTTTTGATATTGTAGTGGATAATATTAAAATTATGGTATCAGGACTTTCAGAAAGTTCTGAAGGCTTGCAGGATGGTACAAATGAACAGACAGTACCGGGCTTTGGCACATCAACGCCATCAGCACCGGGTTTTGGTGCATCTG
>ERZ779820.736-NODE-736-length-22079-cov-4.003678_pt1 | contig 22079 bp, 49 predicted proteins | sample MGYA00511563_ERZ779820 | MGnify/ENA primary metagenome ERZ779820 (study PRJEB29588, sample SAMEA1964852) | human gut metagenome | biome: human gut; feature: human-associated habitat; material: faeces | place: Denmark | collected 2008/2010 ...
GCCTTTACATGGACCTGAGCGATCTTAATTCCTTCCTGAACAAAAACAGCCGTCTCCTTTGTACTTTCTATTTTTCCTGTTCCTGATACTGTATGGCTGATCAGCTGATTCTGAGGCGCTGACGCCAGTACCTTTGCAACACTGACGGAATCTGCCGCCTTTGACAAAAATGTAAATACAAGCATTGCCGCAAAAAACGCTGCAAACCATTTTAATAATTTTTCCCGCTTCATTTCTTTTTACTCCTTATTAAAAATCTCCGCAATCATTTCATCTGGAATTACATCCACAAATAACTCCTGTGCAATCCAATTTACTTTGCCATTATTGTTACTCTGTGAATAAGCAACTGCATTACGTAGCAAATTTTCCAGACTTTCTTGATCTGTCTTTTCTAAGATTTCTCTTATATCTGCCGCATACTTTGCAAATTGCATATCATCCATTGAAATTTCCTCCAATTAAGAAATCTACGTTACCTAATTCATTTTTGTATTTTTCTTTTGCTTCCTTTATGGTTTTTCTAAGTTCTTCTATACCTTCAATATTACCTGAACACATAATAAAAGCATTTTCCATCATGTTTATAGCATGTGCCGTATTACTGCTAAACCCAAACAGAACAGAATTTTTGTATTCCTGTATTGCTGTTTTTATTGCTAACTCTTTATGTGAATCTCTCATATAATTACCTTTCCTTTCCGTTTATGGTTTCCGCAATCTTGTGTTCGAATTCTGCTTCTATAAGAACAATGTACTTTGGCTGTATGAACAATAGTCTCGTTTCTTTTATATCTATATTTTTGATAAATTAAGAAATCATCGTTTTTTATGGCTAAATAAATTCTTCAACATATCCCATCGCTAACACATCTTGCATATAATTATAAAAATTTCTAGTTACAATTATTTTTTCAGGCGAATAAATAATATGTCTTTCATCGTATAATCTGTTTAGAATTTCAATTTCTTCTTCATCCATTTTTGAATAGCTCCATCCTTGACATGCATTTTTTATTGAATAGTCTATATACGGATATAATCTAAGTTCCTTTTGTGAAATTGTTCTATTCAAGAATGCCACCGCTTTTTCTTGAATGCTATCTGTTAGTATTCCTCTCATATAAAAACCTCTCTTTCCTAGTAAATCCTCATTTCATCAAATTTTATACTTTGCAACCACATCTTCCCAATTGGCAATGATACAGATTTTGTCAATTTCTTCAGCAATTTGCTCTATTTGTTTTGCCGTATTACCAAACGTATCTTTAAGACCTCGACCGAAAGCTAGTTGTATATCATCCAAAGTCTTTTCCTTTTTTAATTTTAGATTATATCGTCTGAGAAAATCTGGTAATTTTTCTTTATGGATAATTCCATAATGATTATCCCATTCCAACCATAAGGCTTCTGCAAATAATTCTTGTGGTAATCTCATTTTGCACCTCTCAATTCACTTTTGAAATCATCGCTTCATTAAAACAACTCTTGCATCTTTTTCAATTCCACATTCTTTGAATTTTATTTTTCCATAAAAATCTCTCATGTCTTTTCCATCCATATATCCAAGTTCGCAATGACCTTCCTCTCCACATTCGTTCATGCATCTATACGGAGTTGTTGAAAAACATGGACATTCTTTACAATTTTCTGGATATCTTTCCATTTCATAAGATACATTCTTTTTATATTTAAATCTCTTTTGGACGAAGCATTTGTTCTTGCATTCATTTTCCTCCGTAATTGTATTTCAGACATTTTTATTTTCGCTCCTTTCTTCATATTTGCCTGATACCTATAGAATCTGAAAATTTTCAGAAAACAAAAAGAGAAGCCGAAGCTCCCCTTTTTTGAATTCTTATGCAAAGGATACGTTTCCTTCATAATCGTTTCCTCCAATTAAGAAATCTACGTTTCATTGGGTTAATTGTTTTTCGTATAATTCAACAAGATAATTATAAAAGCCTTCACCTTGCCATTCATCAAACCATTTCTTCATTTTCTCATAAGTCTTGAAGAAAGTAATAGCAAAATCTCCATCCGTATTAATCTCGCTTGATACCTCATAATACTCATTGTCTGCACTACTGTTCGTATTTTTACCATGAAGTACGACCGTACCAAATGATGTATCTGCAAGTTCAACCCAAAAGTCTTCACTTTGCATTGCTTGTTCTAATTTATCCATATTGTTTTCCTCACTTTCCACAGTAAATCATCGTTTCATATAGTTATCTAATACAATTCTCATAACCCAACTCGCTTACATCATAAGCAATTTCTGTATTTGAATAATCACATCCTTTGTCATTTCCCCATACATCTAAGTTATGATAAAGACTTATTAGTTTTTCTATATCTTTTTCGCTCACTCCAGATTCTTTCCATTTTTGCTTCTTTTTTTCAAATTTAATTGTATCAGTATAGTTTCTATCGTCATTTGGTATGATATAAGGTTTCATAATATTTTCTCCATTCTTCTGTCAAAACTCTTGTTTCAAACCAAGTCTTTTAACATTTTAATTGCATCTTCCAATGCTTTTTGCTTTTCGACTAATTGCTTCGTCAAATCTTGTATCATTAATTCTCTTTCTCTAACCATAAATTTTAATTGTTCTTTTGTGGCATTATGTATAGTTAATTTTTTCCCTTGTTCCCATTGGTTATGTGTCATATTTCTCCTTTTCTCACAATGATTTTTGCATTAGTAGGTTTCGTTGTTTCTGCCTTTCTCCGGTGACATACTTTTTCCGGAATATATACTGTTTTTCCGGATTTGTAATGCCGGATGTGTCCCCGTTTCGTCCAGGAATCTACATGGTAGGTAATGGAAGTACAAGGTTTTCGTGGTTTTTGGGAAGAACGTATCTGGACATTTCCAATATAGGTTGTTTTTCGCTCCGACTGATCAGATACTTCCATATGATGTTCAATCTTTGTCTTTGTTTTTGACTTATCGGAAACTGTATGTGGATTTTGTGTCTGCAGGAGTCGATTTAAAATGGTACTGAGAATAAGAAAGACTTTTCCCAATCGATATACAGCATCTTCTCTCGAACCATCTTTGACAGGAGCAAAAAGATCGATCGTATTCTGAAACTTTCTCCAAGCATCTTTTTCATCGGAAGTCCAGGAGAATTGTTCCAGCGGGATACTATGAATCACTTCCTGTACGCTCATACTCTCCAGTGGCTGGAAAGCAATGGTTGTATCTGCAGGGGCAAAGGTGTATTTATACAGCCCAGATAATCCGGGACACCAGGTGTGCATCATTTGCTTTGTATGCATCATCAGATACACGGTAAGTGTGTGATCTTCCATAGAGATATCCTTGACCTGCCAGTACATGTACTGATCCATACCGATGTAGAATACCCCTTCCTTATAGCATGGGATCAAATAATAGAAATATTGATCTTGTGGGATTGTTTTTCCGAGATCCAGATATTCCCGTTTCATGCTGTTGTGATTGGATTTTTTCTCAAAAAATTCCTGCACATCAATATAATTCATTTCTTTGAGCTGCCGGCGGGTGAATCCGTATCCCATCTGGATCAGCTTATCTGCATATTGCCGGATCATTCCGGCTGCTTGTCTTTGATATTCTTTTGTCAGAACTGGCAATTGTGTATTTTTCATACAAATCCTCCTACTACATGAAATCAAAAATGGACATCTGTGTGCCAGGTTCTTGTGGAATGACAAACTTTTTCTTTTTTGAAGCGACTTCTTTCTTGCCAAACAAACGAATTTGGTAACTAGCCAGTTCCAGAAGTAGTTTTTTCCCTTCCTTATATTCAGCTGAATCAGAGGATAGAAAATCCATACGATCTTGTATATAAGCAGACATGGATTTCTCTTCTTCAAATACGTTCATCAACCGAATAATATTCTTGATACGTTTTGCATCATCCTGTATGTATAAAAATTCGTCCCATGGTCCTGGAATTGACCTGGGAAGATTGTAAAAAAATGCCCAGATCTTTCGAGCCAGATTTTTTTGTTCCCAGAGAGGAATGTATTCTTTCTCAGATTGTGTTAAGTATCGATCCGCATGGATCAGACAACGGATCTTCTTCGCTGCCTCCATCCAGGAGATTTGAACCGTACAGCCAGCTTTTGTGAGGCGGATCCCTTTGCTATCATAATATGCATCGGAAAAGAAATCGCCAGACAATGCGCTGTTATGGCTGCCATTTCCGTACTCATTTTTCAAAAATTCAGAAATCTCCTTTACCAGGTGATTTTCTTTACAGAAATTCCAGATCTGATACTTTCCATTTTCAAATCTAGATCCGCTGCACAAATACTGCAGGATTTCATCCTCCGTGATAAAAACTTCTGGTTTCTCATAAGAAAAATCTGGATCGATATACTGATTGCTTACATGTAACAGAAACGTAGCAGCATCAAGAACTTCCTGAATCCGGTACTGGTCTCTTTTGGACGGAATATCCATGGTCTGCAGCATGGGAAGCACTTGCAGGAGTTTTTCCAAAAACGTCCGTTCATGGACATTTTCCGTGATCCGCTTTAATCCCATCTCCTCTTCATTCAAAAACAGTTTTTTGGTATCCATATTCATGTAATGGATCATGTCTGAGGTGTAAGAGTAAAAATACCGAAGACAGCGCTGATACTCTTCTTTTGTCATAAAATGTTTTTCTCGGATCAGATTGAAACTCAAGTCCCTGATCGCATCATAACTCAAAACATCCATACTCTGCGCAGCAGATGTTCCTTCAGAAAAATAGAAACTTCCATCTTTCCACAAAGAACAATATTTAATCCCGTCCAGGATGATCCCAAACCCACCTTTTTTGAATTCCTTCTGTGTGATCCGTTCCTGTGCTGCTTCTGAAAGGTAAAACATTTCAAAAAAGCGCTCTTTTCCATTCGTCACACCAAATCCCATTTGAAGCATTTGTTCCTTCATAAAAAATTTCCTCCGTAATTGTATTTCAGACATTTTTTCTCTCCTTTCGTAATATTTGTCTGATACCTATAGAATCTAAAAATTTTCAGGAAACAAAAAGAGAAGCCGAAGCTCCTCTTTTTTGAATTCTTATGCAAAGGATACATTTCCTTCATAAAAGATATGGGTATGATGTGCGGTATATACTTTCATTCCATATACAACCGCTTCTCCAAACTGTGTGGGGATGTAAAATGCCCCTCTTTCGATTTTTTTTGGATACATGGTGATCTGGACATCACTGCCGACTGTCTGAAAAACAACCTTGCCTTCAGTGAGATCAGATCCATTACTGATCTGCATTGGACGTTCAATGGCTACTGGTTCTTCATGAAAATGTGAATATGCATACCGGGTTTCAAAACTCTCCAGCTGTTTGTCTGTGCTGGAAAACAGTTTGTACGTATGACTTTTCGGACCTTCTTCTATCTTGACAATCGCAGAGGTTTTCCAGACTCCGCGGTCTGTCTGGAAAGATGCTGGAAAGCCAAGCAGAATATTTGGTTCGCCATAGTAATAAATCGGGTTGATATTCTCTCCTGTGATCATGTGCATGTTGTGGTCGATTACGTATTTGTTTCCATGTCTTGTGTAGATTTTCATATGTTTTTCTCCTTTTATAAAAAATTGTATTTCAGATATGTGAGATGTTCCTCTCGTAAAAAATTTATCTGATATTCATAGAATGTAAAAAAGGATGAAAAACAAAATCCGGTATTTCTGACAACAAAAAAAAGAGCCATTGCTGACTCTTTTTGGGAAAACAAGAAAAAGACTCGGACAAACCGAGTCTTTTCTGAATGAAATCTACTACTTGACATACACATCTCTTCTGCTGCTGCAATTTTTTCGTCTGTTGGTAATTACAAGATTTCCACAGAATGAGTGGCAACCCATTCGATACATTCGTATTCCGTTTTGCCATCACCTTCGGCATATTTTTCATATGCAGCTTCTGCTAACTTTCCAGAATCTTTCTCATCAATTCCAAAATCGGATTCCAATGTATCCCGCATAAAGTTGACAACAAATTCCCGGTGGGCAGCAAACAATTCTTCTGTTGTTAGTATGTATTCTTTTCCGTCTCTTTTGATCTTCATGATTTTTCCTTTCTGCTATTTCTAAGCAAATGTAACAGTTCCTGTCTTACGGTTATAACGGTAAATTCTGTATCCAAGAACTTCTTCTTTTTTTACAACAGTTGGATCCGCATTTACTGATCGAAGTATCTCCAACAAATATTCTTTTTCTATGCTTGATACAGGATATGCTATAAGTTCGTGAAGACTGGAAGGAATGAGATAAAAATCTTCTTCAAACACATCTGCTGTTTCTGCCAATTCTTCTGGAAACAGCAAGATATTTGCCCCATATGTTTTTTCCGGGTTTGTCAATACATATGGCTGTCCCTTCTCTGGCATATAAATATGTAGAATCTCAGAAAGGGGGGCATGTGAAAAACCTCTTTCTTTTGTATTCTTTCCGGCCGCGGTATCCAGTTCTTCGAGAGTAAGGTTTGCCTTTTCTGTCATTTCCTTACTTAAAATAAATGTATGTGACATTCCATCAGATTTTCCAACAGATACACGAAAGACCACGGCTAAGTCCAAAAATCTTTTATGTGGAACCGTTCTGATCAGATTTTCATTCGATCCTGCATGGATCAGCTGATAGTACACATGCTTCAGAATATACGATTTATTTAAGTCTGGCACTGCCAATGTAGATACTTCTGTGATCGCCGACTGATATGCAGAAAGGATCTGTTTTGCTCCATCTAAAAGAGACGACCTAAAAAGTTCTATATCCTCCAGAATAGGATCTATATACAAAATCGGCGCTACTTGTTCGTTTCTTTTGCGAATGGATATAGCATATTTCTTAGTGTTGTTATTTTTTTTGATGATAGACGAGTCTACAAGATATTCCTCTCCCAGACTTTCTTTGATAGCAGTAAGTAACATATTTATAATTTGTTCACGCATAGTTTATTTTTCTCCTTATTTATTTGTTTGTCCTAAAAACCAATATCGGAACATCCACGTTCCAACTTGACTCCCAATTTTTCAGCCGCATCGTCCAGAATACATCCCGGGATATATCCGTTATGTCCCGGCCAGACTTTTTCCAGAATATCCGCAGTTCCTTTTCGCTCTTCATCCGTAGGTGCTGCGTTTTGGGAAAATGCGATCAGCTTCCGCATTTCCGATTCTGGGATCTCACCGTGGGCATCGACGCGTGCAAATAGTTTCATCTGTTTTTCAGTAAAAAGGATCTTGTAGATTTTTCGACCCTGGAAAGACATCTCACAAAACTCTCCATCAAACGTCCAGTCACCGGCTTTTCCAAATTCCATCCAAATTCCTTTCCCGTTATTCGCTAACGTTTCTGTTGCATCTGGTGAGTCTTTTACAATGGAATAAAATCCACGACTTAGGACAACGGTTGGAATCCGGATCTTTTGGGAAAATTCGGGACGGGTGTAATGTTCCACGATAAGAAATGGTGTTTTTGCCTGAATGGCACGTTTTAAATCTGCAAAATTTTTGATCATTTTTTGAACTCCTTAATATTGTATTTCAGACAGGTTATTGATGTTCTCCTTTCTTTATAAATTCGTCTGATACTGATAGAATGGGGAAAAAAGAAAAAAACAAAAAGAGCCGAACTCGACTCTTCTTGCTGCTGAATTCTAATTATTTCTTTTCTTCCAGTCCAAAATTCTTGCAAAATGCATGGAACATGTCATCTGGCATCTGCATGATGACTTCCTCAACATCAGAACGGTCAACCGGCTTTATATCATATCCCATGAAATCCTGGAAAGTCTGTTCTGTCGCATCATGCAGGATATACTGAATCATCTTCTCATACATGTTGTTCCGAATATGTAACAGCTCAAGTCCGCAGACATACTGCGTTTTCTCATCCGGAAGTTTTGTGACCACAAAAATATTTTTTCTGGCATTCTTTCGAAGTCCTACCAACCGGTAAATATTCCGGTCGGCCCCTCGGAAGATCTGTCTGTACATGTCCGGTGTCACCCCGTACAAACGGAAATATTTGGATTCTTCCCGGAAGGTTTCTTCGGGAGTCTTCTTTGCTTCCAGATTTGTTACTGTCATTTTGCCTTCAAACTTTTCGTCCGGTGTGTAACGGATGTTTTCGAGAGCAATTTCTACTCCGTATTTCTTTTCCAGTCCTTTGACTGCTGTAATAAAATCTTCTTTGAATACGTTAATTTCTTTTGGTGTGATTTTCATGATAGTTTCCTCCAATGTAACATGTTTTTTCTAATCTACAGTAATTACTTCTGCTATACTTCCATCATCCTGGTGCACTTCGATCTCAATGGAAGGATATTCGTTTTTTGCACAGCAATGATCATACGGGCTGCAATCATGATCATTAATGTAATCCATTGCCTCATCTTCCGTTTCCAAATTGCTACACAATGTGTGTGAATCTACACGGATATCTCGACAGGTATCCGTGCCTCTTTCCTCGTAAATGCTACAAACAACATCGTAAAACATGATGGTTCCTCCTCTTACTCAACGTAGAAAACCTGAGTTCCAAATTCGAATACATCATCCAGCCGAGATTCTAATTCTTCGCAGATCTCTTTCGTAACCTTCTTTCCAGACAAGATTTCTTTGCAGATCTCATCCGCATGATTTACCTTTTCCGGATCCAAAGCTTCCGTTGCCTGGCCATTTCCTTCGTTGATGATGATGAATAGTCCACGGTTAGTCGCATATTTTCCGTAATAATTCATATAATTTCCTGTGCATAGTTCTAACATGTGTTTTCTCCTTATAAATTGTATTTCAGGTAGTTGTATTTTCTCCTTCCCTCTGTATTTACCTGATATGTATAGTTTGCTAAAAAAAGAAACAAACAAAAAGAGAAGTCATTTCTGACCTCTCTTTGCTGTATTACATATCTTCTTCGCTGTCCAACCATTCCGCTTTGCACGCCGAACACACTTCCCGGGAGGGGAAAATGCTATGAATGCAGTGGCAGCGGGAATCGCCATCGAAATATGGGCAGTTAATGTTGTAGTATACCATTGCTTCTTCGCTTGCACCGCCATCGTCCGAAACAAACCTTTCCAATTCTTTATCCAGACCGTCCAACAGCAGATTGATCATACGTTCCCTGTTTGTCATAAGTACCTCCTAACAATATGGTGTTTCTACGCCTCGTTCTACATTTTCGCCCTGAAAACAGGAACCGCAAAACTCCCAAATATTACCCTCGATTTTTCTGAAGGTAGCAAATACAGGTTTCAGCTGACCTTTGTCCATTCGGTGATCGGTTGGTTCTCCCAACTGTGTGCAGTCAGAACGCATACCTGCAGGAGGCAGACAGTTGATAATCTGGTCCACAATACTGGCATCGACAAGATCGCCAATTTCCAGTGCGCCAATCCCGCAATACCAGTCCATGTTGCAGACTTTCTTTCCATGATATTCTTGTCGCTTTTTCAGATCGTTCCCTTCATATATGACTTCTTCGAGGAAAAGTTTCTGATCTGCCCATGGATATTTGAGGTAATTCCTTCTGTATTTTTCCGCGATCTCTTTTTCCGGAAAGATCTGTGGATTGCCAGCGGACAGCAGATATCCTTTGTATTCGTATACAACCTGATATCCGATCCGTTTTCCCCGGTCTTCCATCCAAGAAAAGAAACTTTCTTCCAACCCGATGTCACGGATGATCTGCCGCTCCTCTTTGGAAAGCTGAAAATCTTTTTTGTAGCAATAATCTTGGACAGCATCGTATTCAGCAATACAAAACTGTTCATCGTCCTCAATTTTCATCAATTTGTCGATAATTACCAATAATGTTTTTTCCATATTTTTTCTCCTGTAAATTGTATTTCAGACATTTTTTCTCCTTTCGTAATGGTTTGTCTGATACTTATAGTGTTTAAAAAAATCAGGGAAATAAAAATCAGGGACTGTTGTGGTCCCTGATTCTGGAATTCTAATGGTTTGTATGTAAAGAATTCAGCATTTCTTTTTCAGCAATCTTTTTAATCGCAGCAATTTCCTTTGTTGTGATATAGGCATTCGGATCTACCAGGGAATCCCAAGAAACATAGTCCTGTTCCCAACGGATACTAACGATCCACTTGATCTCATCCGTATGATACTCGAAAAAGATCAGATAAGAGTCCCCTTCTTTGTCCAAAAGATGGTCCTCTCCAAACCAGAATTGGAAAGTATGCTCATCTAACCAGTTCGTTGCGTATGGTAAATCTTCATTACGAAAACGAAGTGTTTTCACGGTTGGTTTTGGAATTTCCGGAAGAGAATTCATGATTTTTGAAAGATCTAAAGCTGGTCCTTCTGCTCTAGTTTTTTCAGAGCCTTCGGATCCCTGTAATGGATCGTGTTCTTCTGGCACCGTGGACGGATCTGGAATGTCAGGGAGATCCGGAATAGAATTATTCCCTTTCTTTTCGGTCTTTGTTCCCATGTAGAGAGAAAGATCTCTTACTGCATTCTGTACAGAGTCCATCAGCTGATCGATCTCGCCAAACGGTACATAGTCTTCCATGTCCGGATATGGTACCCAAGATCGATTATTGTACAGGCAGCATTCCTCAACCAGATACATCTTTTCTTTTGTTATAGTCTCGATAACCCGGATGACCACGCCTTTTGTCCCATCGTCTTCCAATGGGTAAATACAATATTCTCCCGGAACCCTTAATGCGCTTAACTTGCAAAAAAGTGTTTCTTTGGTAGCATACGGATCTTTTTCCTCATAGTCTGCTTCAACATGACCTTTCCGTAACAGCATATCTACAATCTGCAGATTGAAATTCAGCTGGTGATATAACGCATCTTTTTCCAGGGCTGTTGCCTGCAGAATGGAAGTAATCTTACTCACTTCCTCTGTCGTGAGTGTGATCGTTGCCAGTTTTTCGTCTTTACTTATTTTTCTAATTTCCATCGTTCTCCTCCTACTCAAAATCCATAACATCCTCCAAAACCTGTCCATCGTCCGGATCCGACCAGTCAAATTCGGAATCGTCCATTGTGGAGACTTTTTGTAATGCTGTTTCTGCTGTTTCTGCTTCTACAACGGCATAGCCGTATTTTGTGACCATAACTCTCATTTTTCTTATAGTTACTCTCTCCTATTCCGTGAAATTATATTCCGGGTACACATCGCCAATATTCAAACCATTCTCAAACCAGCAATGGTCTGAAACGCCTGGAATATCAACGATGATGTGATCGGGGTATATTTCTGCAACGGTTCCTTTGTAAAATTTTCCATCCAGCCGGCAGCGAACCGGTTGGTGTAAATGGAATAAACGGTCTAAATCTGCCATAAGCGTTCTCCTTATAAAAGATCTGGGGTTAATGCATACTCATCGGCTTTCGGTGAAAAAATCCATGTATCGTCTTCGCAGACATTTGGATTTTCCCTTAATTGATCCAAAAGACAAAGAACTTCTTCCTTTGTTTCGAACCGATTCCAACGATCCTGATCATTCTCTTGCCATAGTACCGTCCACATATGTTTTTCCTCCTCTTACGTTGTTTAAGTACAGTTCCGCTTTCTGGCGGAATTCAAAGTACTGTTTGTTGTCGATGACCTGATTGCATCGCTGCTCAAGCATAGTGATGTATTGAGCAAGGGATTCGTCAGAAAACCGGGAATCAAAATCTTCCTGGCTGAAACATTCTTCCGCGGTAAACATATAGAGGGACAGCATACAGCCGTCCTTAGAAAGCCAGTAGGCAGTTTTGTTATTAAATGCGTTTTTGATCGGAGTACATACATAATCCCCGACAATGATCTGTTTTAAATTTTCAAATCTCATAAATTGTAATCTCCTTTTTTATTAATCTTCTCTTGCACATAACGTATAGATTTCTGCATCAAGCACGACTTCTCCACAATCTTCACATTCCAAGCAAATATCTGCTGGATTTTCCCAGTCTCCGTATGACACAATCCTTACATTATGTCCTCTATGTTTTTTTAGTTCGTTCCATAAAATCATATTGATATCATCCATAATAGTTTCTCCAGTTCTGAAATCATCGTTTCCTTGCCTACCACTGTGTCTTTTTTAACCACTCTTACAGTTTAACGCCATCTGTGGGAAGCCCAAATTCTTTCGCAAAGTCTACTCTCGTGTTAATGCTCTCTCTGTGAATGACCATACTAGAATCTAATTTTTCAAAATATTGTCGTTGTTCCCGAAGATATTCAAAAGTTGGGTTAAGAACATCTTGCCGAAACTGTGCGTGATCCCCTCCTGATAAAATAATGGGACCTGTCATAACGTTATTGCGCATAGTATGCTCCTTTTCTCTACGGTTGTTGATAAATATAATTGCCATACCGGACCTTATCGTTGAAATCCACACCTCCGCAAGGGGAAGCGACAATATTAAAATGAATAGGTAACAAATAGATATTCCGAACTGCCTTCGATAGGAATATAATATGTTCCCGATCCATAATCCTCTCCAAGCATAACCTGATCACAATAACATCCGTTGGATTGATTATCGCCATTAGGTTCGGAAACTACCCCGAATCCATGGATATAAAAATCTTCAAAATCTCTTTCGGCAGCCCACTCTTGCAATTCTTCGTACAGATCATCGACTTTTCCTTTGAGCTTCTGATATTCTGCAGCTTTTTTAGCAATTTCTTTTGATGCTTTCATGTTTTTCCTCCTTTTGCAATTGTATTTCAGACATAATGTTTTCTCCTTTCTTTTTAAAATTTGTCTGATATTCTTAGTATGTAAAAAATGTCAGAAAACAAAAAAGCCAGGGGATTAGTCCCCTGACTTCTTATTAAACTTTTCAAATCTGTATTTCTGTTTGATATTTGGGTATTTTTCGTGATCAACTTCTGAAAAGAACATCTCTGCTGGTCTGGCAAATACCTGATCAGGGACAACATCGATCCCATAAGGACGGCCATCATACAAAGCTTTGTAGATGACCAGATGTTCGCCGGTTTCCGTATGTACGGCATCCAACGATACAATACGGTAAGTATACAGACCGGCTTTTTTTTGCTCTTCTGTCAGTGTTTCATGTTTAAAATGATGTACAATATCGAATACTTTTAGTTCTTCCATGTTTTGATTCCTTTCTTATATAAAGATCTACATTTCTCGCAACTGACTGCGCTTATATCCCTCCAGATGATGTTATTGTTATGCAATGATTCCCTTCCTGTTGGTCTTCCATAGCTCCACGACTGTCCACAAACACACCTGAATGCGTTTTCTGTGATGTGAATGACATTTTCAATCCGTACACACGGAAGATCGCCGTAATACTTCCATGAGAGCAGATGTCCAAACACCTTGGAAATCCTATTTTCGATTTCCACGATTTCGAACCCATCACACGCATATCCGATCTCATCTTCCAGCCAGTACAGGATCAGCTCCATATCTGGATGACCTTCTTCGTCCAGACAAGATTCCGGAAGATCAAGTTCTGTGGGAAGATCTGTGTTTTCTTTCCATTGGATCTTTGTTAATTTGTAATTTACTGCCATCAATTTTTTCTCCATTATTGTATTTCAGACATGTTAGTTTTTTTCCTTTCTTTATGTATTTGTCTGATATACATAGTATGTAAAAAAAATGGGAAAATAAAAATCAGGGACTATTATGGTCCCTGATTGATCAAAATTTTAAATTATCGTTTCATGTTATTTTTTTGTTTTTACTCAATTGTGATATATATTCCGTCTCTTTTATCCCATGCAAAAATTGGAATATTTAACAATTCTTCTTGTAATTCAGATATATTACCTTTGAATAAATCTTTATTGTTCTTTGTGGAAACAATAATCGATGTTGCATGGTTTTCTTTTCGAGTACTTAATAATTCTTTTAGTGTTGGAGCTTCTTTCATAAATATCAATCCTCCATATTCTTCATCAAGAGATACTATACGATAGGTATACAGACCGGCTTTCTGCTGTTCTTTTGTCAACGTTTCATATTTGAAATGTTTTACAATATCATATTCTATAAGTTCTCTCATTTATTGTTTCCTTTCGTATATACCTGTCTACATTTTTCACAGGTGACTGCATCCATAGTCCTCCAGACGATGTTACTGTTATGTAAGATCTCCCTGTCTGTTGGTCTCCCATAGCTCCATGACTGTCCACAAACACACCTGAATGCGTTTTCAGTGATGTGAATAGTATTTCCGATCCGCACACACGGAAGATCGCCGTAATACTTAGCCATTAGAATCTCCTTTTAATTCTGTCTCCCAAAGTTTTTTTGTATCCTGCAGACAGCGTATGGTTGCATCTAAGGATTCCAACGTACTGAAATGCAAAGTAGCATACAACTTCCCGTCCAAAGCATTCCCTAATTCTTTCTTTGTGCAGGTATTTACATCTGGATGATCGTCGTTTAAACCAAGGATCATGAAATCATATCCAGATCCCAACTTGCTTTTTATACCAATACCGACCTTTGTTGGTAGTCCATTGCGTTTCGTACCCAAAATAATGGGGTAATTTCGATTTTTCATACATTTTCCTTTCTCTTCGGGCGTTTGGTAACGGCTTTTCTTAGCGGCCATATTCCCTCCGAATAGTTCGCATCGAACCAGTCCAAAATCGTTCCAATTCTAGTTCCTTGATTCCAAAAAGCGAAAATTTCCGGTAATTTTTCTCTTGTTTCCCAGTCTGGGAGATATGTGGTAAATTGTTTCCACAAAATCTGAATCTGCATGTCCAGGATCATCCGGTAGAATTCCTCATCCATGTTTAGCATCAGTTTTCGGAATGAAAGCTGTTGTTTCCAGTTAATTATATCCGGTGATATGTATACACTAAACGGAAGAGACTCCAAAAAATAGGAATAGGTATCCTGGAGTGGAACTGGCTTTAATTTGCAGTCTACAAAAAATTCAGATATCGTTCCGTTCGGATCTTTTCCAGAAATACAAACCGGATCAAATAATAAATAATCTCTTCTGCGAACCTTTTGCGGACTTCGTAACATCCAGTACTCACCAGTATAAGCTGCATCCGGCACTTCCGCATCTGTAGGTTTGTATACATACTGCGGATCCTGCTCCAGATAGTACGCATGGATGATCAAAGGAATATGATATTTTCTCATATTCCGGATCATGATACCGCATCCGGGAATGGATTTGAGTGCATCCTGTACCGATCCGGCAACGCAGATCCTTGGTGTTTTGGAATCTTCGGTTACATTCGGGCCGGTAATGATTGTTTCAGGGACTCTTGGAACCAGAGAATCTGGCTCCAGGATATCCCAACTGCAGTGAATGTATTTCATCGTACACTCCTTATTTGATATATATCTTTACCCGTTCTCCTTGTTCCAGGGCTTCTACGACTTCATTTTCGGAAGATAATGGCATATACCACGGAATGTAACGGAAGGAAATTTTTTCCATATTCTTTTGTGCAAAATCTTCAAACTGTTCCTGCGTCATTTCTACTCCGATCATACCGGGAGCAGAAACAATAGCGCCATTCATTTTTTTGAAACCAATAGCTTTTCCCGAGCACATGAACTCGTCCCAGGTAACAGCACGTTTCAGCATTCGCAGCAAATGCTCGCCATAATCATAACAAGTACAATACCGACTGCCAATCTTCAGGTCGAATCCATCCGATTCTTTTGCCGGTTTACTTCCCTGTTTGAAGTTTTCGGCGTAAACAACAAATGCTTCCGGTGTGTAAATCTTCCCGGTCCAATCGTCCGGTCTTCGTCCTTCGGTATCGTTGTTACATCCTCTGCGATCCAGGTGAAGGATCCGTCCATCGGATAGTTTTACAATTTTTGTCTGGAAAATGATAGAGTATCCCATAGTTATGCCTCCTTAAATTTTTAACTTTTTTTACTAACAGATCATGATAGACACAACAATCCCTATTGTTGTTCCAATCCAATCTTCTTCCAACAACTTTTTCCGCGTCTTCCCATGAGAGCAGATATCCGTAAGTTCGTTCAAATTCCTGAAACGATGCTTTCGTTGCAACTTCGAATCCATCACATGCATATCCGATCTCATCTTCCAACCAGTACATAATTAGTTCTCTATCTGGAACCTTGTTTTCGCCAAGGCAGGATTCTGGAAGATCAAACTCCGTGGGAAGATCTGCGTTTCCCTTCCATTTTACATTTACGATTTTCCAATCAGCCATTTTGTTATCCTCCACTCATTTTAAAATCCGACAACCCGGTCTGGTGAAATATAGTTGCATGTATACCCCAGAGTCTCAAAGTATTCGCACGCTGCATTGACCAGATCGTCCTTGGTCCATCCTGGGATTTCCTTAGCTTTTCGGATTGCAGACTTTGACATCTGAATGAATATCTCATTCAGAGGTGCAGTTCCTTCGATTTCAATCATGAATTCGATTGATTCAGCGAATTCATAAATGTTTTTGAATAATAATGTTCTTCTCATATTCTTTCCTCGCTTTTGTATAAATTTTTTCCAATGTCTTCGATAAGGTTTTGGGATTTTTTCGCCAAATTATAAAGATACTGTCCGTCATCTTCCGGAACATATGCTTCCAAAAAATCTTCTACATTTTCTTCCTGTCCACAAATAGGACACTCTTTCCAATGCGATAATAAAAAAGCCTCGGAAATAACAAAATTTGTTTCTCCCACGACTTCTCCTGTATCGTCCATGATCCAACTCCTGTTGAGTTCGTATTGTTTTTGCACGTAGATAGTCCTTTCTCTTTTTGCAATTGTATTTCAGACGATTTGTTATTTTCTCCTTTCTTTGTAAATTTGTCTGATATTAATAGAATTGCAAATTTGTAAAAAAACAAAAGCCAGGAGATATCTCCTGACTTTTATTTGTAATTACAGATTAATTTTTTGATAATAACGGTTCCTTCTGAAACCAGTAAGATTTGTATTCATTGTAATCCGGATCATCAGTTGTACTACAAGAAACTCTTTACGAGTTCTATTGCTTCCCTCCAAATATCATCTGGACACTTTTCTTTAAATCTTCCGTTTCTTGCACCGATATCTAACATTTTGGCTTGATCACACAAAATAACACCCGTTGTTTCCGTTCTGTCATCTAATTCCATGTGGAACGGATGATGTTTATTTGTATTCGTGATTGGACACACAAAAGCCATAGAACTGTGATGATTTAAAATATCGTTACTTAATATCACAGCTGGTCGTCTACCGCTCTGTTCATGTCCTCTTTGCGGATTAAAATCCATTGTTATAATATCACCCTGGTTGTACTCTACCATTGTTCTTCTCCTGTTGGTCTTCCTGTGTCAATTTCTTCAGAACTTTCTACATAAATTTCATCGAGTGGCTTTTTGTAAAACGCTTCCAATCTTTCTTGTAAATTTTGGTATGTTGGTTTGGCTTTTTCAATAACCATCCTTCCATTATTTACATTGATCTCGACCTCATCATTTTCTTTTAATCCCATTCTACTAATTATTTCTTTAGATAACCGTATTCCCTGGCTGTTTCCCCACTTTCTTACAGCTACTTTCGTAAAAAATGCGTTGCTTTCTTTTGCAAATGTTGTACCGTTCATGTGTTCAACCTCCTATAGTATATACAACGGATATACATATCTTTGATTTTAGTATACACATTGTATATCCATTTGTCAACGGAATTATTCTTCCAAATAGTATATAATCCGAATATCGAACATCTCCCGTTCCTCTTCTTTATCGAATGCAGCTCCATCAGATGCCCAGAGACTCATTCGTTCCTCCATTGCGGATCGAGCCTCTTCGATAGCTTCTTCTTCCGAGTCGAATCCATGATCTTCCGTGATACAATTTGCATCGTACCACAATTCGTATCCGTATTTTCCCATATGTATTCTCCTTATTCTACTCCGATACAATAACCTTCCTTGAGCATATCTTCATAGCTGTCAAAGCCACACTGCATTGCTCTAATTTCTCGATAGTCTTCAAGTGGGATCCTCCCAATATTTGTTTCTACATATTTTGATCTGTTAATTTCCATATCTTCTTTCAGTGTCGTTGTGCCTCTCAGTTCATAACTCATATTCTTTTCCTCCGTAATTATTCTATAATCGTCCCATATTTTTCCGCATCTTCCTGTATAATATCTTTTACCCCATCCGGAACATTTCGTAAAACAACCGGACCAGAATATCCTTCGTAAATCCTATGTTTTCCCCAGATCGTGTACCGACGACCTTTCTTTCCGGTATAGCACTGGAGTAATGTAGTCATGGAAAAGGATTCTTTTCCGGCTTCTTGGAAGTAAACTTGTAAGGTCCCATTAGGGGCTTTTTCGCAGACCCGCGGAACCCATACGACATCCCGGACAAACACAGGGTATTTCTGTCTGGAAGAAGCGTTTTCTCCATTCGCACATTCATAAATTGGCATCTCCATAACATTTCCTCCTAGTCGTTCCACTGATAAATCGGCAGTTCCAAAAACAATTCCGCATCCCGGTCCAAGTGGATCAAAGAAATCTTATGATCCCACGCATACTGGATCAGTTTCTTCAGATCAGATGGATAATCGGAAATAACCGTTTTATCGGGGATTGTAAGGAACAATCCTTCTGGATAACAGTAAGCATATGGCTCCTGCTCTGCATTCAGGCTGTTGAATGTTTCTTTCGTTAAATGACTATTGTTAATATCTAAGCACATACTGATTCTCATAAGTTTTCCTCCATTTCTATCAGCGCATCCATGGTTTCTGCAACCCTTACGATGCTGATACCTATAATTTCTACTTTCTTAAAATGATTTTCTTTGCAGAAAACTGTAAATAGTTTGTCAAGTTCTTTCGCATCCCATGCAACAATACAGAATTCCACTTCATCTGAAGAACACTCCTCATGGGCGAATCCGATTTGCGCGGTCATAACTCGATATGGTGTCTGCATATCACATTCTGACTGCCAGGTCATATCTCTTAATTTGTTGTAAAACATATTTTTCTCCTTTAATTGTATTTCAGACAGTTTTTATTTTTCTCCTTTCCTCTGGTATTTGTCTGATACTTATAGAGTGGAAAAATTTTGGCAAAACAAAAACCAGGGACAACCCTGGTCTTTGTAAAACTATTGCAATCCGTTTTCTGTATATTTTGCATAACTGACATGCCAGCCTTCAGATGCATGTTTTTGCAACAAATGCTGCAGTTCTTTATCAGAATATCCGGCAGGATATCCTACAATTCTGCCCTCTCTGTCTCTGATACACCGTTCAATCATCTGTTGTATTTCCTCCTATTTTTCTGCAAGAATCTTCTCCATATACAACTCCTAACGTACTGCCACTATCCCAGAGAACATGGATCGTTCCAATATCATCGACATCGATCACCGTTCCCTGTGTTCCCGGATCGATCCTGGTATACGGGTCACTCATAGAAACAAGCTGAACCCTGCATCCTGAAGGAAATTCTCTCTTTATTTTTTGCAGTATTTCTTCCGGTATTCCAAACATATCATTTACCTCCTACTACTGTTTGTAACTGAGTTGCAATCTTATACAACTGCCAGTATCGATCTCTTGCAAAAGATGCTCCCTGCTGGATTCCAGATACAGCATTCCACTCCTGCAGGTATTTTTTGTTCGCATACTGCAGGTCGAATAGGGCAAAACGATCTTTCTGGCAGGCATCTGCAATTTCTTCCTCCGTATAGTAATGGCTGGAAGTATCGAAAACTTCCTTCTGTTTCTCATATTGGGCATTCAGTTCCCGTTGCATTCGGTCGTAGAACTGCATTTCTGTCCGATACCATCCCAATACAGGAACTAACTGCTCCTTGCATGTTTCGAGCCTTGTCTTGCTGCCATCAGGGAATCGAAAGACTGTATAAGAATTGGTAACGTGTACGATGTATTCCTTATCTCCAAAAAAATCTACTTTCCTCATTTTGCTCCTCCATTAATCGAAATACACATGCCATCCATCCTCTTCCTGGCTGGTATGCATGACATCTACGCCCATATCTTCAAAAAGGTCTGCAATCGCATCTGCCTGTTCTTTCTTTTGGCAGATGATCTCATCACATTTGTTATAGATTCCGTGCCGGTTCTCTCCTGTATTTTTCTGTAATTTTTTGCAGATATGATCAAAAAGTTCGGCAGTAGAATGTTTGTCGAGCAGACCATGATTTAAGCAAAAAACCTGCATATGGTCTGCTGCATCTCCCATATACTTTCTGACCCGTTCCACAGTAAATCCCTTATCCAAAAGATCCATGTAAAAATCCAGCTCGTCCATATCCAGCGCATTCTGATATTTCTCTTCCAGATCTGCTTCCGGATCGTATACGTCATCATTGACTTTCCAGGCCAGAACTTTCACGCATACTTTACTGCCATTGTCAGCCCAGCACCACTCGCCATGGTAAACATAAGCAAAGGCAGCATTCATTACATGATATGGTGGCAAGTTGCTTTGAAGAGTGACCTGTACATCTTTCATTTCTTCGGGAAGCTGTATTGCCGGGATCCAGCCATTAATTGGTATTTCCGGATGACACACATCCTCATTTGTCCTCCATGCGATGATTTCTCCCTTCATAGCACGATTATGAGTAGACTGATACCAGATCCCTTCTTTATAAAAAGCAAAAGCGTTACATCGCAACGTATGCAGATCTAACGGATCTAAGTAGGTAACTTGTACTACTGTGTTGCTTTCTGGGAATCTTCCGGAAGATACCGGAGTCCATTTTCCAATTTTCTTCATGATTTTTTCTCCTATGTTATTGTATTTCAGACGATTTATTTTTTTTCTCCTTTCGTAAGTATTTGTCTGATATATATAGTATGGTAAAAATCAGAGAAATAAAAATCAGGGACCGTAATCGTCCCTGATCTTCCTGAAATTAGATATGGTTCATGGCTCGAAAATCCATGGCCGTGAATACATAGTCGTAATCTTCGTATCCTACCGTACAAAACAAAGCGCAGGTTTCTGTGTTCTCTTCTACATCGCCTGCAGAATCCGGACACTGCAAAAGGTCGCTTTCTGTGTCTGTACTATGTTCTTTTGCCAATGTTACAAGTTTTTCTTTTACTTCCTCTTCAGTTCCGAAAAACCGCAGAAGAAGACATCCGTATCTTCTGAATTACTAAATGTTATGATCCAATCGTTTCCATATGTACTCATATTAATCCTGCTACTAAAAACATATACAAATGTGTATATGCTAGATGATTCGCTACAACCTCACGATTTGTAGTTACTGTTTCAACGTGTATGCTTTGGCGATTGTAAACAATACGCTACTCACAAGTTCATGTACACTCCACAGTCGTAAATTCCCGACTAAGCCATCGGTACATACCTATAAATTCTTTAAATTGATTAGATATAGGTTTTCATCTAAATAGCTTTTCCTTTCTTAATATTTTTACTACTTGGTTTTCGTAGGTTTCTACCATTACTCAATCACTACCATCAAGGTTCTACCCTATAGTTAACAAGACTATTTCAACTTGTACTGGCTTATCTTTCCTGCGATTTCAGTGGTTTTAAGTTACCAACTAACACTCTGGATTTTGAGCATCTTTGAGTACGTTTACTCACATTTAATTGTGTTTTCAGTTACTTATTCCTTCTCCTCCTAATATGTACAATGCCATCCCATACCACCACGGTTTTTTCGGAACTTTCTCAAAAACCTGCAGCTTGTACAACGAATACACTTCTTTTTTGAACGACTGATTTTTCGAATGCATTTACTCATGTGATTCCTCCGATTTTATTTCCTCAAACCGTTCTAACAAATCTTCACAGGCTTGTACATATCCATCATGGTAGGACTGCGCTTTGTTGATCTCTTTTGCTAATTTTTGACCAGCAAGGTGTTCTAGCTGATTGGTAATGTTTCGCATGGTTGTTGCATCCATATCTTTTCCTCCTAAAAAAATGATAATTGTTGGTTTTCGTTCGGATTGAAATTCATCCACAGCATCTCTGTTTTCTGACTCAGAACCTGGGAATATGCTTTCATGGAAACGGTATGCCACCCGTCCAGCATCTTCCGGTATAATTCCGAATCATATCCGGAAAGAACAACCGGTCC
>ERZ779820.740-NODE-740-length-21993-cov-6.541663_pt1 | contig 21993 bp, 16 predicted proteins | sample MGYA00511563_ERZ779820 | MGnify/ENA primary metagenome ERZ779820 (study PRJEB29588, sample SAMEA1964852) | human gut metagenome | biome: human gut; feature: human-associated habitat; material: faeces | place: Denmark | collected 2008/2010 ...
CCGCACTTGGTAAAGCCGGTCAGGCCCGGGGCGGCGCGGATGTACTGATCCTCGACATAGATGCGCACAGGGTCAAGACCCTCGGCGTAGTAAGCGCCGGAGGGCGCGCAGATGGTTGCAAAGCGGTAGTGCTTGGCGGCATGCACGCCGAGGCCCACATCGGTAGCGATGCAGAACGGGCGGATATACAGCGATGCACCGTCAGAGTGGGGCACCCAGTCACGGTCAACATCGACCAGCGCCTTGACGGCCTGCACGAAATCCTCCGGCGGGATGGCGGGCATGCCCAGACGGTCGGCAGAATCGTTGAAGCGGTTTGCATTGCACTCAGGGCGGAACAGCTGTACCTTGCCCTCGGCAGTGCGGTAGGCCTTCATGCCCTCAAAAATTTCCTGCGCGTAGTGAAAAACGGTGGTGGCGGGGTCCATCTCCCACGGGCCGTAGGGAACGATGCGGGCGTCATGCCAGCCCTCGCCTGCGGTATAGTCCATCAGGAACATATGGTCGCTGAACTTTTTGCCAAAGCCGAGCTTGGACTCGTCCTGCGGTTTTTCTTTCGGATGGGTTGTTTTGGTGATTTTGATGTCCAACATGATGTACACTCTCCCTTATCTATTCAAGCGCACCGCCGCACAGCAGGTGCGGGTGATGGTTACTGCTATTATAGCGCTCTGAATCGGTAAATACAACCCCTTATTTACAAAATGTGTATTTTGTGTTGCGTAAAACGCAAAATACGCTTTTCACAGGTTTCCACAGCTTTCCACAGGCGGGCGGTGGAAAATGTTGAAAATAATCCCTTGCGCACCGTGGAATTTTCCGGTTTTCCGCTTTTTAACGGGAAAAGTGCGGGGAGTTTTCCACGATTTCAACGGAGTTTTCAACATTTCCACGGTGGATAACCGTTATACACGGTGGATAACTTGCGGCGAATATACGGAATGTGAACGGTATGTGAACAGAAAAAGTGGCCTGTCTCTGCCCGCCTGCCCCGCGCCCAACCAAAAAAGCGTGCCGCTCTCTTTCCCACAAGAGAGCGGCACGCAGTCCAAACTCAATTTTCTTTTCGGTGCACCACAAACATCACCATGCTGAACACCAGCATGAACGCGGCCGCTGCGGCGGCAATCAGCAGGATCAGCTGGAAGATCTTTACATCAAATTTGGTCTGCAGGGTGTCCCGTGCGGCGGAGATCGCATCCGACCCCGAGGAGACGGCGGACTGGGTGCCGTCGGCCAGCTCATTGGCGGCAGCCAGCGCGGCTGCGGCGGCATCGCTGTCCCCCAGCGCGGCCAGCGCATCGGACAGGGCCTGCCCGCCCATGGCGACAAGGCGGTCGTTCGTCTCGCTCTTGACCTTTTCATGGTTGACGGCCCCGGCCAGATATTCGGCAAACAGGTCGGCCGCACCGCGCACAGCGGGGGCGTAGTCCTCCTTGATCTGCCAGCCATTGACCGACCACATACCGTTCATGTAAAACAGCAGCTGCATGCCGGAATCATCAAGCAGGGCGCGGTAGACAGCGTCCGCAAAGCTGCTGTTGGAGGTGTCCTGCGTGCCGAAGCTCAGCGAGATAAACTCCTTGGCGCGGTCATACTCGGTCAGATTCTCATAGTAGCTGCGCAGGGCATCGGCCAGATCGGTGTCCTGCGTGACCTTGGAGCCGACGATCACCGAATCCATATCGGCGCGCAGGTCCTGATCGCCGAATTTGCTCAGCGAGCCGTCATCGTCAATATTAAAGGTAGCGCGCATCGCGGCGGCGTACCCGGCAGCGTCCTGCGCCTGCCCGTAATACTGCTGCCCCAGCTGCCGGTGATGGGGATGCCGTTGTAGACAAGGTTCATCGCGGCCAGCATATGGCCGAAGTCGATCTTCTCGCCGGTGGGCAGGGTGACGGTATTCAGGGATTGCAGCGCGGCCAGCTCGGCATCGCTGCTGTTGACATAGCTCTCAAACTCGGTATCGCGCACGCCGGCGGTCAGCTGCCAGATCGTGGTGTTGTAGTCACCCGTGCGGGTGTAGGAGAGGGTCAGCACAATGGGGTCGGGCGCATCGTCCCGGGACGAGGAAAACTCCCGCGCCAGCGCCTGCAGGCGGGAAAGACGGTCCAGCGTGGTATTGTAGTCGTCCTCAGCATGGGCGGGCAGTGCTGCCGCACAAAAAAGCCCCAGCAGCAAAAACAGCATAGCCAGCAGGCGGGGCATACGGTTCGATGTGGAATTCGTAGTCAAGCACCTCCGGTAACACACGACAACACCGGGGCGTCAAGGTCTGCAGCCCGCGCCCCGGCAAATTCGTTTTAACCAAATTGTAATATTTAGTATACCACACCCGGACAGGGTTTGTCACCTGTTTTTTGGAATAAATCCGTTTGCCCGACAGCAGCAGAAAGACCGACAGCGAGAGATAAGGCGGTGTGCGGGCTTATGCTTTGGGTTGATACCGTATGTCCGACACAGTGTAGACGGTGATGAACGCCTGCGGGTCCTCGCGGTTCATAAAGTTCATCAGCCGCTGGTACTCGGCCTTATCCACAATGGTGATGATCTCGCGGTGCTTTTCCATGTTGTATGCGCCGTAGGATTCATACACCGTTGCACCGCTGTGCAGATCGTCCAGAATGAAGCGGCGCAGCTCCTCCTCCTTCTTGGTGATGATGCAGACCCGCCGCTTGATGTTGTGGTCAAAGATAAAGTGGTCCAGCACCAGACCGTTGAAGTAGGTGCCCAGCACACTCAGCACTACGGTCTTTTTATCGTAGACCAGCGCGGCTGAGAGCGCCACACAGATGCCGGACAGCGACATTGCGCGGCCCAGCTCAATATGCAGGTATTTGTTCAGAATCTTCGCCACGATGTCCAGCCCGCCGGACGAGGCGTTGCGGTTGAACAGGATGCTCAGCCCCACGCTGACTACCAGAATGTAGCACAGCACATCCAGCTCCTGACTGTCGGTCAGTGAGCCGATGCCGGGGAAAAGCCGCTCCAGCAGGGCGAGAAAGAGCGGCAGCAGGATGCTGGTGTAGACGGTCTTGGCGCCGAACTCCCGCCCGCAGGTCAAAAAGCCGATGATGAGCAGCACGACATTCAGGATCATTGTGATGGCCGACAGCGGCAGCGGCACAAAGTTTGCCAGCACGATGCCAAGGCCCGAGATGCTGCTGACCGAGGCGTGGCTCGGCACCAGAAAGAAGTAGACCGCCGCCGCAATGATCGCAACCGCCCCGGTCAGGGCGGCAAGCTCCTGCACGGCGGCAAGCGGGGAAGTGTGTTTTTTGTTTGTCATCTTGATTTTCTCCTCATTCGGCCTGTTCCGGCCGGAGAATATTATACCGCCAACCGGCGGCTTTTTCAACACAAATCGGGGGAGCCTGCGGCCTGCTTCTGCGTGTCAAAAAATCGCATTTCTGGCCCATTGAATGTGTAGGGGCGGCCATTGGTCGCCCACAGGAAACGCCCGCCACACCGTAGGGGCGCATTCCATATGCGCCCGCAAGGGGGCAGCCGCCTGCGGGGCGTCGGGGACGCCGCCCCCTACAGCCACCCGCACAGTGCATGCAGGTCGCAGCAAACTGCACAAGTTTTTTCTCAAAAATTTCAAAAACGCTACTTTTCAAGGACTTGAAAAAATGATATGCTATATCCAGCTATGTTACACGGATTAACGGCGCGGCGATGCTGTATCAGCCGGCAATTTCTTTTGGGGTAAGGCGCAGAGGGTCGAAAATGAGTTACAAAAACAGCTATGAAGACGGAATCTATTCTTCTGACATGACAAAGCTGGGAGACAGTGTGCTTCAGTCGATGCAGGAAACGATTCAAAAAAACGGCGGTGTCGGGACCATTACCGGGTACTTTGACGCTGATCTGTCGATTTTGTCGATCGGTGATTTGCTGCTGCACAATCTGGGGTACAGCTACGAATCCCTTATGGCGCAGACAAAGGGCTCGCTGAAAAAGCTTTTTTACGGGGAGAATGTCACTTTCCTTGAGAAAGACCGCTTTCGTCAGATTCATGGTGCGGGAGAAGGGCAGATCCTCACAGCGGACGGTGCCCCCGTCTATGTGTGCCTCTACAAAGAAAATACAACGGATGCCGCCGGAAAGCCGGTCTGGGTCATGTCCGTGCAGATCAACTGGGCGTATGAGAATCTCGCTCTGGTCAATGAATCCATACGCTCGGCGCTCTGGTATTTTGACTGCAATGAAAACAGTGAGATCGTCAATGTGTATTGGAGCCATGCGTTTCGGCACCTCCTTGGGTATCGTGATAGTCTGGATTTCCCGAGCGAGCTGGCTGCATGGTCGGAGCTTCTGCATCCGGAGGATAAGGACCGTGTCCTGAAGCTGCTGCAGGACACGATTGCAGACAAAACCAATCAGACAAAGTATAAGGTGGAGTACCGACTGAAGACAAAGGTTGGCCGATACCTGTGGTTCCGGGCGTCTGCGGAGGTGATACGCCGTCTGGATGGCTCGGCCAAGCGCATCGCCGGAATCCTCAGCAACATTGACGCAGAAAAAAGAAGCCGGATGCAGGCGCAGCGGGCAGCCGCCTTTCACCGCGCGTTCACCAGCGCAAACCTCTGCGAATACTATGTGAACCTTGAAAAAAACACATTTGACACCTTCAAGGTGGAAGCCTCCCTGATGACGGCCTTTGAGCAGAGCCATACATGGGATGAGCTGGTCAGGTTCCTTGTGGACAACTATGTCGTTGAGCAGGACAAAAAGGCCGTGACGGATTTCTATAACCGCGCCTACATTGCAGAAAAATTGAAGGGACTGGACACCGAGCTGTGCCAGGAATGCCGCATCATGCTGAATGGCGAGGAGCGGTGGGTCCGCAATGTCGTCATGCGCGGTGAGATAGAAGATTCCGAATATGCGATGATCTTCCTGCGGGACATTACCGAGTCCAAGGCAGAGACGGCGCGGCGGATGCAGATGGCGTCGGACAACGCCTCCATGGAGCTTCTGATCCAGAGCATGGTGCGGCTGCTGGATCGCTTTGTTGTCTGCGATCTTGAGAATGACCGGTATCGGTTCTATAATCTGCAAGGTGAAATGATATACGCGCCGACCGGCACCTACCATGCTTTTGTGGAGCAGGTGATTGCAAAGTATAAAACGTTCGAGCCGCTGGAAGCTTTGAAGACGGCGATGTCCCCGGAAAATATCCGTAAGAACCTGACCGCAGAAAGCGATGTCTATAAATTTGAATACTGCTCTCTGGACGAAAACACCTACAAAATCGCCTCATTCATCCCGCTGGAGTGGGAGGGCACAAGGCTGGTAAAGGTTCTGCTGGCCTCTATGAATGTTTCACAGGAGAAAAGGGCCGAGATTGAATCCCACAGGGCGTTGAAGGAGGCCTACCGCGCGGCGGAGAATGCAAACCGGGCCAAGACGGAGTTCCTCTCCAATATGTCCCATGATATTCGGACGCCGATGAATGCAATCGTTGGCCTGACAGCGATTGCAGGTGCGAATATCGAGAATCCGGATAAGGTGATCGAGTGCCTTGGCAAAACCACCAAGGCGAGCCGCCATTTGCTGGGACTGATCAATGAAGTGCTGGACATGGCGCGCATCGAAAGCGGAAAGATGTCCCTTGCCGAGGAGGACTTTAATCTGCCGGAGCTGGTCGATAACCTGATTACCCTTACAAAGCCTGCCATCGATGAGCATCGACATAATTTTGAAGTCCATGTGGACCGTATTGAACACGAGGCCGTCTGCGGCGACAGCCTGAGAATCCAGCAGGTCTTTGTAAACCTGATGAGCAACGCCATCAAGTACACCCCGGATGGCGGCAATATCACATTCTCTATTAAAGAAAAGCCGAACGGCTTCTCGGAGCTTGGCTGCTACGAGTTTTCGATTGCAGATAACGGCATCGGCATGACGCCCGAATTCCAGAAGATCATGTTTGAGCCGTTCAGCCGGGCAGACGATCACCGGACGACCAAGGTGCAGGGCACGGGTCTGGGTATGGCGATCAGCCAAAATATCGTCAACCTGATGAACGGCAGCATCAAGGTTGACAGTGCGCCGGGCAAAGGCACAACAATCACGGTGACGATCTATCTGAAGCTGCAGGAGAGCGAAAAGGAGCAGGAAAAAGAACTGCTCGACCTGCCGGTGCTGGTTGTGGACGATGACAAAACCTGCTGCGAAAGCACGGTTGCAACCCTCAAGGACATTGGCATAGCAGGCGAATGGGTGCTTACGGGCAGGGAGGCCGTGGAGCGCTGCTATGCGCGCCATGAAACCGGGTGCGACTACTTTGCGGTGATTCTGGATTGGAAGATGCCGAAAATGGACGGCATCGAGACGGCCAGAAAAATTCGTGAGCAGGTAGGCAAGGATGTGACCATCATCATCCTGACCTCCTTTGAATTCAGTGAGATCGAGGAGGAGGCCCGGGCGGCAGGCGTGGATGCGTTTATCGCAAAGCCGCTGTTCCGTTCCCGCCTGACGGCGACCCTGCGGCAGTTTACATCCGGCAAAAAGAAAAAAAACGCCCGAAGCCTTCTGGAAAGCTTTGCCAAAACCGATTACACGAGCAAGAGGGTCCTTCTGGTGGAGGACAACGAGCTGAACCGTGAGATCGCTGCCGAAATTCTGGGTATGACGGGCGTGGCCGTTGACATTGCCGAAAACGGAAAAATAGCGGTCGAAAAGGTTGTGGCAGCCCCGGAAAAATGGTATGACCTGATCTTCATGGACATCCAGATGCCGATCATGAACGGGTACGAGGCTACTGCGGCGATCCGCTCCCTTCCCGGCGGGCGCGGAAAGGTGCCGATCATCGCCATGACGGCGAACGCCTTTGCCGAGGATGTACAGCTGGCAAAGAACACCGGCATGAACGAACATATCGCAAAACCGCTGGAGCTTGACAAGCTAAACGATGTTCTGAAGCAATGGCTGCAATGAGTTTGGGGAAAACATAAAAGGGGCTGCTGCATGAGGAATTTTCCCTCGTGCAGCAGCCTTTTTTTCCATTTATAGCAATTTTCAATAATACAGCACAGTACTTTAACTTTTGAGCAAAAAGAGGTATAACAGAGCAAAGAAGGTGAGAACTATGCTGTATTATTGAAAATTGCTATAAAATCCATTTTGACGGAGCCCCGGCCCAGCGCAAAATCCCAGATGGATACCCCTGCGCCGGGTATCTGCCGCTCACTTTTTCCGCGTGGCAATGTCCTGAAAGCAGAAATAGTCCGGTTGGTGGCGGGACTGGGTGTACTCAAACAGCAGACCGGCGGCGTTGAAAGTCTGGTTCACAACGACGGCCACGCAGCCATAGGTGCCCATGTCCAGCAGCTTTTCGTCGCGGGCGGTGGCGTGTTCCACCGTCATGCGGCGCTTGCTGGTGATGATCTGCATTCCCAGTGTGTTCTCAATATATTCGTAGATAGAGTTTGCGGCAATTTCCGGCGTCAGGCCGGGGACAAACTCCTTTAAAAAGTAGTTGACGTCGAGAATCAGCGCTTTGCCGTCGAGATACCGCACGCGTTCAATACTCCATAGCTCATCCCCAACCGAGAAACCGCTCTTGGCGGCAAAGCACTCATCGGCGATGACAGTCTCAAACTTCGTGACCTTCGTCACGGCGTGAAGGCGGTTGCGGCGGGCGGTTTCTTGAAACGTCTCGATGCCGCCGATGGTGAATGTCGTTTTGCCCACCGGCTGGTAGATGACCCGCACGCCGCGCCCCTGCATGGTCTGCACATAGCCATCGGCTACCAGCTCCGCCAATGCGCGTCGAACTGTGTTGCGGGAGCAGTCGTATTCCTCTATTAAGGTATTCTCGCTGGGCAGCAGCGATTGATAGGGGTAATCCTGCGCCTCGATACGTTTTTGGATGCTGTGATAAATGCCTTCATATTTTGCCTTTGGCATGGTGTGTACCTCACAACTTGTTCAAACTTTTACTTTAGTATACCGTCTTTTCGGCCAAATTTCAAGTGGGCAACTTGTGAGCAGTGCTGAAAATAGACGTACTGCACTGCTTTTTTGCAAAAGCATATTGACTTGTATGAACAAGTTTGGTATTCTGTGGCTGTAAGCAGAACTTGTATGAACAAGTTCAAAGATGCCCGCTCTACCGGGCAAAAGGAGGAAAACATCATGGGTAAATACGAACAGGACGCGCGGCGGCTGCTTGCGTACGTTGGCGGCAAAGAGAACATTGCGGCAGTATCCCACTGCGTATCGCGTATGCGCTTTGTCCTCAACGATCCCGCCAAGGCGGACGTTGCCAAGATCGAGGCACTGAAATCCGCCAAGGGCACCTTCACGCAGGCAGGCCAGTTCCAGGTCATCATCGGCAACACGGTCAACGATTTCTACAATGACTTCATCGCGGTCTCCGGCATCGACGGTGTCTCCAAGGAGGCTGTCAAGAGCGCGGCCAAGCAGAACCAGAACGCCCTGCAAAAAGTTATGACCGTGCTGGCCGAGATCTTCGCCCCGCTGATTCCTGCCATCATTACGGGCGGTCTGATTTTGGGCTTCCGCAACTGCATCGACAGCATCTATTTCTTCAATAACGGCACGCAGACCTTGTGCGATATCAGCCAGTTCTGGTCGGGCGTGGACAGCTTCCTCTGGCTGATCGGCGAGGCCGTTTTCCACATGCTGCCGGTCTGCATCTGCTGGTCCGTCACCAAAAAGATGGGCACGACCCAGAGTCTGGGCATCGTCCTCGGCCTGACGCTTGTTTCCGGCCAGCTGCTGAACGCCTACGCTGTCGCATCCACAGCAGCGGCAGATATCCCCAAGTGGGATTTCGGCTTCTTCACCATCAACATGATCGGCTATCAGGCACAGGTTATCCCTGCCATGCTGGCCGCGTTCACGCTGGTGTATCTGGAAAAATTCTTCCGCAAGATCTGCCCGCCGGTCATCTCGATGATCGTTGTACCGTTCTGCTCGCTGGTTCTGTCCGTCATCGTCGCTCATACCATCCTTGGCCCCATCGGCTGGAAGATCGGCTCCGTCATCTCTGATGTTGTCTACGCTGGCATTTCCGGCTCCTTCCGCGTGGTCTTTGGTGCTATCTTCGGCTTTGTCTACGCCCCGCTCGTCATCACCGGCCTGCACCACATGTCCAACGCCATTGATATGCAGCTGATTGCCGACTTCGGCGGCACGATGCTGTGGCCGATGATCGCGCTGTCCAACATTGCGCAGGGCTCCGCCGTCCTCGGTATGATCTATCTGCAGCGCAAGAACGCGAACGCTCAGGAGGTCAACGTACCCTCCTGCATCTCCTGCTACCTCGGCGTTACCGAGCCCGCTATGTTCGGCGTCAACCTCAAATTCCACTTCCCGTTCATCTGCGGCATGATCGGCTCGGCCATCGCGGCAGCTGTCTGCGTGGCTACTTCCACCACGGCCAACGCCATCGGCGTCGGCGGCATCCCCGGCATTCTGTCCATCCAGCCTGCCTATATGCTCAGCTTTGCGCTGTGCATGGTCATTGCCATCGTTGTGCCCTTTGCGCTGACCGTCAGCGTCGGCAAAAAGAAAGGCATTGCCTGATTTTGTGAGGTGTGTACCATGAATGATTTTAAAGATAAAGTTGTCTACCAAATTTACCCGAAATCCTTCATGGACTCGAACGGTGACGGCTTCGGCGATTTGAAGGGCGTCACCGCGAAACTGGACTACCTCGCCGACCTGGGCGTTGACTATCTCTGGCTGACGCCGTTCTTCCCCTCGCCCCAGCGCGACAACGGCTACGATGTGGCCGACTACCGCGCCGTGGATCCGCGCTACGGCACGATGGAGGATCTGGAGGAGCTCATCCGCGAGGCGGACAGGCGCGGCATCGGCCTGATGCTGGACATGGTGTTCAACCACACCTCCACCGAGCATGAGTGGTTCAAAAAAGCACTGGCAGGCGACAAAAAGTACCAGAACTATTACATCTTCAAGGACGGCACGCCCGACTGCTACCCGACGAACTGGGTGTCGAAATTCGGCGGCCCCGCGTGGGAATACGTGCCGTGCCTTGGCAAATGGTATCTGCATCTTTACGACGTCATGCAAGCCGACCTGAACTGGGAGAACCCCGCCGTGCGGGAGGAAATGGCCAACATCCTGCGCTTCTGGAAGGCGAAGGGCATCAAGGGCTTCCGTTTCGACGTCATCAACGTCATTTCCAAGCCCGAATTTTACGAGAATGACTACGAGGGCGACGGCCGCCGCTTCTACACCGATGGCCGCAACGTCCACAAGTACCTGAAGGAGCTGGTCGCCGCGGGCGGCATCGACGGCATGATCACGGTGGGTGAGATGTCCTCCACCACGCTGGAAAACTGCATCGGCTACACCGCTGAGGGCAACCACGAGCTGACGATGTGCTTCAATTTCCACCACCTGAAGGTCGACTACAAGGACGGGCAAAAGTGGGAATTGAGGGAGCCTGATTACCTCGCCATGAAGAAACTGTTCCAGACCTGGCAGGAGGGGATGCAGGCCCACGGCGGCTGGAATGCGCTGTTCTGGTGCAACCACGACCAGCCCCGTGCGGTCAGCCGCTTTGGCAGCGACACGACCTACTGGAAGGAAAGCGCCGAGATGCTGGCGGCGGCCATCCACTTTATGCGCGGCACACCGTACATTTATCAGGGTGAGGAGCTGGGCATGACGAACCCGCACTTCACGAAAATCGAGCAGTACCGCGACGTCGAGAGCCTCAACTACTACAGGATCCTGCGGGAGCAGGGCAAGACCGAGGCCGAGACGCTGGACATTATCGCCCAGCGCAGCCGCGACGACAGCCGCACCCCGATGCAGTGGGACGCGAGCGAGAATGCCGGGTTTACCACCGGTACCCCGTGGATCGGCATTGCCGACAACTACAAGGCCATCAACGCCGCTGCCCAAATGGACGCCCCGGATTCCATCCGCAGCTTTTACAAAACGCTGGTGGCCCTGCGCAAGAAAATGCCGGTCATCAGTGCGGGAAAAATCGAGTTCTTGTACCCCGACAACGCGGATTTGCTAGCCTATCGCCGGTACGACGGCGAGACGGAGCTGCTGGTTCTCTGCAACCTGCGGGAGCGGGAAATTGCCAAGCCCCTGCCCGTAGGCTGGACCGATGCCGAGAAACTGCTGGGTAACTACCCCGACACCGCCGACACGCTGCGCCCCTATGAGTGCGTAGTGCTGAAAAAGTGAAGGCTGCCGTATTATCTTTTCGCTATTGGAAGTTGACCGTATCCTTTGCGATAGTAACTTCATAGTGAGCAAGACAAAAGCACTTTCCCTTATTTGCAATGCAAATATAAGGGAAAGTGCTTTTTTGTAAGGGCAATACCGCATAATTCTAAGTGCCGATACGGCGAGCGAGGTGCGGCAGATGCTAAGCCAAAAGCGCAGATAATACTTTGTGTATAAACCATCCATCCATTTTAGCTATGCGCGTTTTCATATGCTTTTTGGATTCCCTCTGGCAAGTGGTCGGGAATCAGTGCCTTTAGTCTATCCTCGCTTCCGTCTTGGATCGCCTGCTCATAATACCAGCACTTGAATTTCAGCATATCCAGTGCCCGGTTCATGTGCGCAATCTCTGCTTCCATGTGGGCTTTCCGCTCCTCAAACATGGCCTTGCGCTGTGGATAGGTAGACGAACCCTCAGCACACCAATCCATGAATTGCCGGATGTCCTTGATCTCCATGCCGGCTCTTTTCAAACACTCAATTACTCGGAGCGCCTCAATCTCCTGATCGCTGAATCTGCGAATACCAGATGTCCGTTCCATGTTCGGAAAAAGTCCCTGTTTATCATAATAGCGCAGCGTGGAGATAGGCAATCCGAACATCTCTGCCACCTGTCCAATTGAATACATAAATTTCCCTCCAAAAATTTTCAAAAAATATCTTGACCTAAAGTTAGGTTCAGGTATTACTATGAGAATAACACAGAGAATATCAAAACGCAAGGAGTGTTTTACAATGGATAAAAAGGTGCTGATCATTTCTTCAAGTCCCCGTAAGGGCGGCAACTCCGAAACGCTGGCGGAAGCATTTGCCAATGGTGCACGGGAGGCAGGCAATCAGGTAGAAACCGTATCTCTGCGGGAAAAACAGGTTGGCTTCTGCAAGGGCTGTCTTGCCTGCCTGAAGCTGGGGCACTGCGTCATCCAGGACGATGCCGTGGAAATTGCCGCCAAAATGCACGATGCAAATGTGCTGGTGTTCGCAACGCCCGTCTACTATTACTGCGTCAGCGGTCAGCTCAAGACGATGCTGGACCGTGCCAACCCATTGTTCGATACGGACTACGCCTTTACGAAAACCTACTTGCTGGCAACAGCGGCAGAGGACGCACCGGAGACCTTTGCGGGCACAGAGAAAGCTGTGCAGGGCTGGGTAGACTGCTTCCCCCGTTGTGCGCTAGCGGGCACAGTGTTTGCAGGCGGCGTGAACGGCGTGGGAGAGATCGCAGGTCATGCAGCACTGGAGCAAGCCTATCAAATGAGCAAGGAGGTGTGAGCCATGGCAGTCAAACAAACGGCAGGCAGAGAGGCTTTGGGAAAATTTGCTCCCAAATTTGCGGAATTGAATGATGATGTGCTGTTCGGGCAGGTGTGGAGCCGGGAAGACAAGCTTTCCCTGCGAGACCGCAGCATTGTAACAGTGGTGGCGCTGATGGCGCAGGGGCTGACGGATTCGTCCTTTCAGTATCACCTGACAACCGCAAAAAACAACGGTGTGACCAAAACGGAAATTGCGGAGATCCTGACTCATGCGGCATTTTATGCGGGCTGGCCCAAGGCGTGGGCGGCCTTCCGTATGGCAAAGGAGGTATGGGCGGAGGACGATGCTGCCGACGCAAAAGCCAAGCATCAGAATGAAATGGTCTTTCCCATCGGCGCACCCAATGACGCCTTTGCGAAATATTTTATCGGGCAAAGCTATCTCGCACCGCTTTCTACGCAGCAGGTCGGCATTTACAATGTGACCTTTGAACCCGGCTGCCGTAACAACTGGCATATTCATCATGCGAAAAACGGTGGCGGACAGATCCTCGTCTGCGTAGCCGGGCATGGTTACTATCAGGAATGGGGCAAACCGGCACAGGAGCTGCGCCCCGGCAGTGTAGTAAATATTCCTGTAGGTGTAAAGCACTGGCACGGCGCTGCACCGGATAGCTGGTTCTCTCATCTGGCGGTAGAGGTTCCGGGGGATGAAACCTCCAATGAATGGTTGGAAGCCGTGGACAACACAGCATATTTTAAGGCAACAGGCAAGGAGGTCTGAATATGGAAAAACTGAATCTAACACAGGAATGGGACAAGGTGTTCCCGAAAAGCGACAAGGTGGACCACAAAAAGGTGACCTTTTACAACCGCTATGGCATCACACTGGCGGCGGATATGTACACGCCGAAGGGCGCAGTTAGCAAGTTGCCCGCTATTGCCGTCAGCGGTCCATTCGGCGCGGTAAAGGAGCAGTCCTCCGGTCTGTATGCGCAGAAAATGGCAGAGCTTGGCTTCTTGACGATTGCCTTCGACCCGTCCTACACCGGCGAGAGCGGTGGTACACCCCGCTATGTAGCATCGCCGGACATCAATACCGAGGATTTCTGCGCAGCGGTAGACTTTCTCTCCGTGCAGGAGAATGTTGACCCGGAGCGTATCGGTATCATCGGTATGAGCCAAATCAGCGGCACGGAACGGCACCTGATTTCCTTTTTCAGGCGGCTGATGCGGTACAAGGTCAATGTCATTGCAACCGAGTATGCCCTGAATCTGAAGGTGCCTGCCTACCATATGGGCACGATAATTGATGAAATCTGCGCCCGCAAAGGGTGGGAGCGACCTTGGTTTGTTTCAGAAAGCTCGGAACGGCATTGCGTTAGCAACGCCGTGGCAAGCACGTCATTTGGTACACCAAACGACAACTTGTTAGGGGAAAACCCCTAAGACCCCTATTTCTGCGATGGACTTAAGACGATAATTCTTGCGGGAATAATTCCTGACAGAATTATTTCAGCTACATAGGAGAACCGCTTGATTTTTTGCACGGCAGATGGTACAATAACGCTGAAAGCTTATTCAGTGAAAACAAATTCAGCGTTATGGGAGGTGCCCTATGTTCATTGGTCGCGAGAAAGAACTGGCGCTTTTGCAGCAGGATTATTATGGCAAGGCCGTAATGGTCTACGGGAAACGCCGTGTCGGAAAGACCACGCTGATTCAAAAAGCGTTGGAAAGCTTCAATTGCCCGAAAGTCTATTTTGAGTGCCTGAAGGGCACACTGCAGGACAATATTGACGGGCTTGTGCAGGAGCTGGTTCGGGCGCAAATTCTGCCCGTGCCTTTGCAGTTTACGGCATTGCAGGATGTGTTCACCTACCTCAATACGCTGCCTCAAAAGATGGTGGTTGTAATCGATGAATACCCTTACCTGAAGGCAATGAACGAGTCTGCAACGGTTGACTCCATCTTTCAGAGCATTATTGACAACCGTATCGCCAATATTGCGCTTATTATCTCCGGTTCGCATATTGGCATGATGAAGGAAACCCTGCAGGAGAAGAATGCCCTGTATGGTCGTTTCGCCGCCACCATCAAGCTCAATGAGTTGAGCTATCTGGATGCTGCAAAATTCTATCCGGACAAGCCCCCTTATGAGAAAGCGGCACACTTTGCTGTTTTCGGCGGTTCGCCTTTTGTAAACCAAATGCTGTGCCCCACTGCTACATTGCGAGAGAATATTATCCATACGATTCTCAACCCCGTAAGTCCGGTGTACCTCTATGCCAGCCAGCTGCTGCTGTCCGATTACGCCGTCAAAATCAATGCAGAGCGCATCTTTGCGGTTCTGGGCAACAGCAAAAAACGCTACACCGAAATTGAGGACAAACTGGACGCAAAGAAAACAGGCAACCTTGCCAAGCAGATGAAGCCCTTGATCGACCTTGAAATTATCACCCGCAACAATCCCATCAACAAGCTCGGCGACAACAAGAAGTCCGGCTTTGAAATCAATGACAACCTGCTGCGCTTTTATTTCACCTTTCTATACAAAAACGCCAGTGCCTTGCAGATGCTGGGGGCGGAGGCTTTCTACAACGAGTATATAGCACCCGTTTTGACGGAGTTCATCTCTCGCCGGTTTGAGGGGATCTGCCGCGATTATTTCAGCTTACAGGTTCGCGCCGGAAAGCGCAGGGGTGTGAGAAATATCGGCAGCTATTACTATGATGACCCGGTTCACCGCAAAAACGGTGAGTTCGATGTCGTTTTGGAATATGCTGACGGATACGAAATCTACGAAGCCAAATACTATGCACAGCCTATGACATTGGATGAGATTCATCGGGAGGTTCGGCAGGTGGAGGCAATTAGGGAACTCAAGGTGAAGCAGCTGGGATTCATTGCCATCAACGGTTTTGCAGAAGAAGAAAGCCCCTACACTTACCTGAACGGAAAGGATATTTACGCAGAGGAAAGCTGACCGGCCTTGCCGGAGCTTTCTAATAAAGGCAGCATCCTGCCAAACATAACCCGTCTGTCTGCCGGGGTGGAATAAGAACTTTTGCCGATTGCATTGTACGATGCAGTCGGCTTTTTTGTTGGGGAGGAATAGACAATCAGAGAACGAAACAATCGCATCACATTCCATATGAACGACAAGGGACTGGAAGAACTGAACCGGAATGTTCAGCTCGCCGGCATTTGCAGAGAGAAATATATCCGCTGCGCGTTGATGGGCATTACCATTCACCCTCGCACACCGGACAGCTGCAAAGAACTGGCAAGGCAGGTGGCGGCAGTCGGAAACAACCTGAACCAGTTAGCGCGCATTGCCAACTTCAACGGCAAGGCAGAGGATGCTTATCAGGTCCGCGGCTATGACATGGCAAACCTCACTGTTGTCAAGGGCGATACCGGCTGGATCGTCTTTGACACGCTGATGAGCGTGGAGTGCAGTCAGGCTGCCATGCAGTTGATCGAAAAGAATCTTGGTAAATTCCCGGTCAAGGCCGTCATCATCTCTCATTCCCACGCCGACCATTTTGGCGGCATCGCCGGCGTGATGGCGAAAGAGGATAAGGCGGACGAGACGCTTTCTATCGAAGACCAGCTCGCCAGCGGCAAGATCCCCGTGATCACACCTGTGGGCTTCACGGAGCACTCCGTGAAGGAAAATGTCTACGCCGGTAAGGGTATGGGCCGCCGCAGCAATTATCAGTATGGCATCCTTCTGACCCCCGGCGTGACCGGCAAGCTGGCGCAGGGCATCGGCATGGGACAGTCCACCGGAACGGTCTCGTTCATGACACCCAGCTATGAAATCACACAGTCCGGTGAAAAGCTGACGATCGACGGTGTGGAGCTGGAGTTCCAGCTCACGCCGGGTACGGAAGCACCCTCCGAAATGAACACATGGCTGCCCCAGTACAAGGCACTGTGGATGGCGGAAAACTGCACCGGCACACTCCACAATCTCTACACACTGCGCGGCGCGGAGGTGCGCGACGGCGCGGCATGGGCAAGCTATATCACCGAGGCCATCTCCCTTTACGGCAAGGAGGCGGAGGTCACCTTCCAGTCCCACAACTGGCCGCACTGGGGCAATGACGTGGTGAACGACTACATGGTCAACACAGCTGCCGTGTATAAGTACATCAACGACCAGACCCTGACCTATATCAATCAGGGCTACACCAGCGACGAGATCTCCAACATGATCGAGTTGCCGGAAGCACTCAACAAGATCTGGTACACCCGCCAGTACTACGGGACCGTCGCCCACAACGCCAAGGCGGTCTACCAGAAGTTCATGGGCTGGTATGACAGCAACCCTGTCAACCTGAACCCCCTCATGCCCAGCGACAGCGCAAAAAAATGGGTGGAGTACCTGGGGGATGTTGACAAGGTCCTGCAAATGGCAAAGGCGGATTTTGACAAGGGTGAATATCAGTGGGTCGCCGAGGTCACAAACACCATCGTCTTTGCCGATCCGACGAACACCGATGCGCGGCTTCTGTGCGCCGATGCACTGGAGCAGCTGGGGTATCAGGCGGAGTCCGGCCCGTGGCGCAACGAATATCTGACCGCCGCACAGGAGCTGCGCCATGGAAACGCCAATTTTACCGCCTCCACCAAGTCTACCGGCGACATGGTCAAAGCTCTCTCCGCACCCATGCTGTTTGACTACATGGCCATTGTCATGGACAAGCAGGCGCTGGCTGACCGCGACTTCACCATGAACGTGATCCTGCCTGACGTGGGCGAACAGCACATGCTCCGCGTGAAGAACGGTGTGTTGCTGGTCTATGCAGATACCCTGTCTGATGATGCGGACGTGTCCATCACCTGCCCGAAAAACGCGCTCTTTGCGATCCTGACCAACAATCAGGAAACGGTTGCAAAGGCCGTCAAGGTCGAGGGCAGCGCAGAGCTGCTGACGCTGATGATGGAGAATATGAACCAGCTCCCGATCACCGGGACCAACCCCTTCAACGTCATCGAGCCGTAATGGCTTCGCGGGGCGGTCCGTGGGAAGACCGCCCCGCTTGAGAGAAAACAGCAAGATGCTTTCAACGCAAATCAAAAGCTGTCTGTTTCTGTTGGAAACAGACAGCTTTTGCAGTCTTACGGTTGCCCTGCACACCCGAATCTGTCAGCCAACAGTAGAAAGTTGAATTACTTCCTTATCACTGTTAAGCCAAGGCATAGCGGGATTTTTATTTACAAAGGAGTTTTACAATGCCCAAAGAAGCCCAAATCCGCGTTCTATAGGTTCAGCCGGGCAAGTATCCGGAGGAACGGGTCATCGAGCACACCCTCGCGGCTATGCAGACCCTTGTCGGCGGCGATATTGAAGCCGTGTACCCTTGGGAGAATATAGACGCCTGATGAACCCGATTGAGGAAAGCGTCGAGTCCAAGCTGATGTGGGAAGGGATCAAAAAGTATCTGCACAAGCTGACGCAGAAAGAGTGCGAGGTTATGATCTCTTTATGACGCAAACTGCCGTTACCGCAGGGGAAGCGGCAGGTTATAGGTTATGTGGGCAGCACAGGCGACAGCACCGGCAACCACCTGCATTTTGAGGTGATGCAGAATGGCGTGCGTGTGAATCCTATGGATATGGTTTCCGTGCGCTGATATAGGCCGGTACCCATTTTGTTTACTTGCGATTAGCTTTCCTGCGCAGTACGAAAATTGCCGCCAGCGCGAAGCCGCTGACGATCAGCAGCGCAAACCACAATGCAGGGTTGGCGGTGTCGCCGGTGCGCGGAATCGGGGAAACAGGCTGCACCGTCGGCTGGGGCTGTGCCGTGGGCTGCGGTGTCACAGTGGGCTGCGGGGTTGCCGTTTCAGCCGGCTTTGCCTTGACGGTGAACTTAGCTGTTGCCGTACCGTGTTGAGAAACGATCGCAAGCGTATGATCACCCACGGAAAGCGCGGCAACAAAATCACGGTTCAGCGTGATTATCGTGCTACCCTCCTTCTTCGTATAGTTCTTTTCGTCCAGCGTAGTGCCATCAAGCTCTACACGAAGGAAATCGGCGAAGGATGCGTCAGAAGTGAAAGACAGCTCCTTTTTCTCGCCCTGTGTGACCGTTGCACCATCCCCGGCTGTGATTTTTGGGGGCAGCTTTGCCGTCACGGTGGCAGCCTTGGTGATTTCCTTGGTTGCCGCAGCATCGGAGAAATACTTCTTGCAGCCGTCGCAGTACCAATACGCAATGTTGCCTTCTTCGGCAGCGGTGGCGGCCTTTGCATCAATGTGTTTCAGGTCGGCGTGGTTGTTCAGGTCAAGGCTGCCGTAGCTTTCTTTGCAAATCTCACAGACGGCCTTAGCAATGCAGGTCGCTTTACCGCCGGAGTGGTCGCTGATTTTCTTGTTGCAGTAGTCGCAGATGTGATTGTTATCTGCATCCTTGTGTTCGGAAGTGGTCTTGCCGCAAATATCGCAGATATGGTTTTTATCTGTATCTTCATGCAGACACACATATCCGCACTCGCTGCACACGCCGTCTGCCCATTCGTGATTTTCATTCGGTACGCTTACGGTATTGCAGCAGTTCCATTTTTTCTCGTGGGTAGTGGTTGTCTGTGTCCACTGTTCCGTGCCGGTATGATTGACGGGGTTGGTTTCGCCGTAAGACTGGCCGCAATGGGTGCAAACGGCTTTTTCGGTGCAGGTGGCAGTGCCGCCGGAGTGCTCCGCGTAGCCTTTCTTTCCCGCGTTATCCGTCACATCGCAGCTTTCATTGGCACATTCATGCCAGTGATGCGTTGCATCGGACGTCCAATCGGACTTCCAGCTGTGGCCCGTGGCTGGAATCGGCTCTATTTTTGTTGCGTCGCACTTGTTGCAGCTATATGTCTTTTCACCCGCTTTTGTGCAGGTAGGCGCTGTTGTTACCGTACCGCTGTTCCAAGTATGAGGGCCTACGTCATCCTTTTCATCGCAACGGGAACACTGCTTCCAGTGCTCGTTATCATCATGTGTCCAACTGGTGGTAAAATCATGTCCCAGAACATCGCCATATTCCGCACCGCAAACTGCGCATTTTGCTTTTTCGGTGCAGGTGGCCGTGCCGCCGGAGCAGTTTTGTGTTTCCACGGCGTTGCAGGTGCAGTGGCGGCTGTGGGTGCCGTCGCCGTTCGATGTCCAGTTACCGTTGTGCTCATGAGCATCGCCCTGTCCCTTGAACACGGGCAGGGTTATTTCTGCCGTAGCCACATACTGGCAGCTGTCCCATGGAGAATTGTCGCGGCCAGCCTTGAGCAGCTTCAGCACCGTGCCGTCAGCAAACTGCACGGCGGGTTTAGCTGCGGTATCTGTATCTGTGTCGCTCAGATAGTAGCAGTTGGTGGGTTCGTTATAGCCGTAGACTGCGATTTTATCAATATCGTTACCACCAGTGATTTCGCCGACATTATAGCAGTTGAAAATCTGTCCGGAAAGATAAAAACCGCAGATACCGCCGGTGTAGCTACCGCCGTTGTCTATTCCGCCGGTGATGTTGCCGATGTTATAGCAATCGCGGATTATTGTCATAGAACTTGAAATGGGGACATATCCGACAATTCCACCGACTTTGGCATCTATGCCTGTGTTGGAGACCTTGCAGAGGCTGGCGCAGTTCTCGATGGTTTCTCTCTCGGCGTAGCCCGCAATACCGCCACACCACCCCTGGTCAACAGTACATGACACCGAGCCTGCCACCGTCAGTTTCCGGATGGCACCGCCTATTACGCAGCCGAACAGACCGGCGCGACCGGGCTTGACATTGACGGTTACGCTCAGATTCTTGACGGTGTGTCCCTGCCCGTCAAAGGTACCGGTATAGGCACTGTCTCTGTCCGGACCGATGGGCGTCCACGGTTCGTTATTCAAATCAATGTTCGCTGTCAGCACGGCACAGGCAGCGGCGTTCGGCGCCTGGCCGCCCGCACCGTTGACAATATCCCGGAACAGCTTCAACTGGTCGGCGGTGCTGATCTGATAGGGGTCTGTCTCCGTGCCGCTGCCGGTGATGAGAGCGGGGTTGCCGGTAATCCCGCCAATCAACCCCGTCAAGGCCGTCTCCGGCTGGGGGTCGGACACTTCCCCCTCCGGCTGGGCTGCCGCAGCGTCTGCGGGCCGGGCGCACTTTTCACAGTTCTCCGGCAAAGCGCCCTCCGCGCCGCAGACGGGACATTCCGTATTCATGCTTTCCGCCGTGCAGGCTGTTTCACAGCTGCATACGGGCGGTGTTTCCGTGCTGCCTTCCGCAAAAGCCGCTGTTGGCATAAGGCACAGCAGCATACACAGGGCAAGCATGGTGCTGAATATGCGTTTTTTCATTTTGCTTCCTCCGTTTCGCCGTCCTTCGACAGCTTAAAATCGTATTTCATTTCCAGCATGGCAAACAGCTTATACATAACCTCTGTGGCAATCGCCTTGATATCCAGTGTCTGAATAAAGGCAAGCACTTTGGCCTGCTCCTCCTCCGGCACCTTGTACACTCTCAGTTCCGCCGTCAGAAAGCGGCTGATTTTTCGCTCCAGCGGGAAATGAATGTCACATTTGCGTGCCATATAGCTGCGCATCAGCCCCGCCGTGCCGATGTCCATTTCATAAAAATCGCTGTCGGTGTAATCGGGGAAATTCCCGCCGAAAATCTCTTTTAATTCCGCCGTGGTATGCACATAGATATATTCCGCCGTATCCGGGGCGGTATAGGCTTCGATATAAATCTCCCGCAGATTCTCGTTCAACTCGGTGAGGGTGAGCTGGATCGCCGTATCCACCACATAGGCATACACCGACGGCAGCTTGCTGTCCGCAATGCTCCGTGCCACACCGAACTGCCCGTCGAACATCGTTTCGGTCAAATCCAGCAAAATTTTATCCTTGGTCGGAAACAGATTCAAATAGCTTCCTCTTGCAACGCCCGCTTCGTCAACAATCTGACTGACCGAGGTGTTTTTATACCCCTGCTCCAAAAAAAGACGAACGCACGCGGTCAGGATTTTCTTCCTTGTTTCGCTGCTGCTTCTCCGCAAATAAATCACCTCACCATAAAAATGTTAGTATTCGTACTAATAATAACATCTCGAGAATGAAAAGGCAAGTGGTATTTGAGGCTTTTCTGCGTTGCGTTGAATTGTGACATTTTCGCAAATGCTGCCTTCTTCCATTACTGACGGAACTTTATGACTTCTTGAATACTTCCCGAAAAAGAAAAGCCACTGTCGCTTTACAGCAGCCTTAGATAATCTGGAATTACGAACAAGGCTCACATGTAGCATTCGACTCCGAATATCAGCCGGCACACATATGAGGAAGGAAAATGTAGCAGCTTTTGAAAAGATTGCTTTTTTCTGCTCAAAGTGCTATAATCGGTATATACCGAATACAAAGGGAGGAAAGCGCCCATGCCAAGACCGCCACGGTGCCGTCGAATTTGTGGCGTACCACAGGTCGATACATTCTGTCCCAACGGGTGCGA
>ERZ779820.770-NODE-770-length-21326-cov-3.824926_pt1 | contig 21326 bp, 14 predicted proteins | sample MGYA00511563_ERZ779820 | MGnify/ENA primary metagenome ERZ779820 (study PRJEB29588, sample SAMEA1964852) | human gut metagenome | biome: human gut; feature: human-associated habitat; material: faeces | place: Denmark | collected 2008/2010 ...
GAACCATTTTTCAGCACATGAGAAAATGCCTCATATTCGCCATGAATATCGGTGATAAAATGTTCTGTTCCTTTTGGAAGGTTTAAGATGGCTTGCAAATTGATGATTTCCACCGCTGCTTTGTCGATGGTTGGATATTGTTCCGCAAGCCGCTGTAAATATTTCAGCTGAAGTTGTTCAAATGCAGATGCTTGTGTAGTCGATTGCATAGAAGCCTGCTCCTTTCATGTCTGTGTTGGTCTTAGTATAGCATTTTTCACGATATTTGTAAAGCAATTCGGAAAAAAGTATCCTGATTTTCCTGCTACCTCCAAATTTCTGCTCATAATCTATAAATTTCTATAAAAAATCAGGCAAACAAATTGACGTTGCTGCATATCTGTGCTATAATAAAAAAACAATAAGGAAAGGAAGTTTTTTACTGATGTTTTGGGAACTTTTAAAAGCACTCTTCTTAGGCATTGTCGAGGGTGTGACCGAATGGCTGCCCATCAGCAGCACCGGACACCTGATTTTAGTGGATGCCTTCCTGAAACTGGATGCCAGCGATGCATTTAAAGAAATGTTCGATGTGGTTATTCAGCTGGGTGCAATTCTTGCGGTCGTTGTGATCTACTGGAAAAACCTCTGGCCGTTTCACAAGAAAGAAACCAACCCCAACCCCCTGACGAAAACTGGATTCGGGGCGTGCGTGCAGAAAAATATTTTGCAGATGTGGTGCAAGGTATTGGTTGCCTGCGTACCGGCTGCGGTAGTTGGGTTGCTGTTTGATGATGTCTTTCATGCACTCTTCTATAATCCGATTACGGTTGCCATTATGCTGATTTTGTTTGGTGTTGCGTTTATTGTGATTGAACGCTGGCAGAAAACCAAACAGCCACGCATTCATTCTATTGGCGGACTGGATTACAAAACCGTGTTGCTGATTGGTGTATTTCAGCTGATTGCAGCCGTATTCCCAGGGACTTCCCGTTCTGGTGCAACCATTGTCGGAGCGTTGCTGCTGGGCGTTTCCCGTACCGCTGCGGCAGAATTTACGTTCTACTTAGCCGTTCCGGTCATGGCTGGTGCAAGCCTGTTAAAGCTGGTCAAGTTTGGCTTCCACTTCACCGGCATGGAATTTGCCGTTCTGCTGGTCGGCATGGTTAGTGCGTTCGTGGTTTCCATCTTTATCATTCGATTCCTGATGGATTACATCCGCAAGCATGACTTCACTGTTTTCGGCTGGTATCGAATTGTTCTTGGTATTTTGGTCTTGATTTTTGCAGCTGTCGGTGTCATCTGACAACTGATTCTAAAACCGTTGTACTGCTCTTGCAGTGCAGCGGTTTTTTCTTTGCAAAAAAATTGACAATTTCACCGTTTTTGTGCTATAATAAAATGATTGTATATTTTCGTTCCAATTTTACAGGAGGGTTTATTACCATGTTTTTCTCGGACAAACTGCGGCTGCTGCGAACGCAAGCTAATCTCTCACAAGAGGATCTTGCAGATGAACTGCACGTCAGCCGTCAGTCCGTTTCCAAATGGGAATCGGGGATTTCTTTTCCAGAAATCGAAAAACTCATTTCCATCAGCGACTATTTTCATGTTTCCTTGGATGCCTTGCTGAAAGCACCGCTGCACGATACCCCAATTACCGAAACCATGGATCGGCTGGTATTGCAATTCTTAGGTTCTTCGCAGTCTATGCACGACATCTCTCAGCAATTGGTTACCATTATGCAGGATGGAAAAATTGATGCACAGGAAGCCTTGCAACTGGAACAAATTCTATGTGCCTTGGATCACATCATGCAGGACATCTGCAAACTGAAACAGACTTTTTCCACAGCTTATACCACAAATACAACCGGTGTATCCGGTTCTGAATCTTAAATTTTAATCAAAAAGGAGTTATTATGTATACCTGTATCAAAACAGAAGGAACTGCCAGACGGGGCGTTTTTGAAACCGTACACGGCACGATTCAAACCCCATTTTTCATGAATGTTGGAACAGCTGCTGCCATTAAAGGCGGTATCTCTTCCGTGGACTTGGCAAACTTAAAATGTCAAGTCGAACTCTGCAACACCTACCACTTGCATCTTCGTCCAGGTGATACCGTTATCCGGCAAATGGGCGGTCTGCACAAGTTTATGCACTGGAACAAGCCGATTCTCACAGACAGCGGCGGATTTCAAGTATTCTCTCTCGCAAAGCTGCGGAAAATCAAGGAAGAGGGCGTTTATTTCCAATCCCATATTGACGGCAAACGAATTTTCATGGGACCAGAAGAAAGCATGCAGATTCAATCTAATCTGGCTTCTACCATTGCTATGGCATTCGACGAATGCGTAGAAAATCCATCTCCGTTCGACTATGTCAAGGCATCCTGTGCCCGTACGGTTCGCTGGCTGGAACGCTGCCAGAAAAAAATGGCACAGCTGAACGCTGACCCGAACACCATCAACCAGCATCAGCTTTTGTTCGGCATCAATCAGGGCGGCACATTTGACGGCTTACGAACGGCACACATGAAAGAAATTGCTACGATGGGCTTAGATGGCTATGCCATCGGCGGTCTGGCAGTTGGCGAACCAACGGATGTGATGTATCATATCATCGAAGAAGTTGAACCGTTCATGCCGAAGGACAAGCCACGTTATCTGATGGGCGTTGGGACACCGTCCAACATCATTGAAGCGGTTGCAAGAGGGGTTGATATGTTTGACTGCGTTATGCCGAGCCGAAATGCACGGCATGGCACGGTGTTCACCTGGGACGGCATTTTACACATCACAAACGCTTGCTATGAAACCGACCCACAGCCGTTAGACCCGAAGTGCGACTGCCCTGTCTGCAAGAACTTCTCCAGAGCGTATATTCGCCATCTGTTCAAGGCAAAGGAACAGCTTGCCGGACGGCTCGCCGTTACACACAACCTGTATTTCTATAATACCCTGCTGGAAAAGATTCGGGAAGCATTGGATGAAGACCGATTCGGAGCATTTCGCAGTGAATATTCCGAAAAACTGGCACAGAGAATTTAACCATGACAGCGAGAAAAAGAATCGTACAACTGGGACTGGGGGTTGCGGCGGCTGCTTTGCTGGCAGCCGTTCCGCCCTGTTCCGCATCTGCACAAGATGTTGTTTTGTTTCCGGAAACCATTCAAGTAGAAGGATACACGGGAACATTTCAAAAAGAATTTCATATTGATATTGATGGTGATAAAGAAAAAGAAATAATTGGTTACTACTCGATTAACTCTGATGAATATGCACAAACAAGTATTTATTATGTATTTGATAGCGATTCAGAGCCTTCTATTTTATATAAAAAACTTCACAATGACCATATGCGGTACGAATTTCATATTATTCAAGACAAAAATATAAATGAAACCTTTCTTGGATATATTTATACAAATACGTTTGGATCCGAAATGTTGTGTCGACTTTATTCTGACAATCAAAGCGAATTAATGATTGGCTACGATGCTGTTGTTGATCCTCCTGACCCAGATGAAGTGAAAAAATATGAAAATTACATGAAAAACGTGGATTTTCTCGATGAAATGGCTTATGGGCATGGTGATGTCGATGGAGATGCGGATGTCACAGTATCTGATGCCGTCAGCATTCTTTCCTACTATGCTGCAACTGCTGCCGGACAATCGCCAAGTTTCACAGAATTGCAAAAGCAGGCTGCCGATTTCAATCAAGATGGCATCGTTACCGTTGAGGACGCTGTCAAAACGCTTTCCCTCTATGCAGAACACGCTGCTGGAATGGTTGATACAGTTTTACTTCCGACTACTATCAGAAAAGATTCCAGCCCCTTTTCGTTGTATGGAGGTACATTAGAATCTACTTTTTATCTGGATATTGATGGTGATGGAAAAGAAGAAACCATTGGTCGATATGATCATATTAAAGGTAGACATGAATTATGTTCTGATTGCATTTTTCAAGTATACGATGACGGAACTTTTCAAGGCTCTTTTGGTGGTAACACAGATAGCCAAATATTCTCTCATACAATGCTTGTTTATGATCATAATATTGATAAAATATACCTTGCAGATTGTGTCGGACATCTGATACTTGGATGTGGCAGTCCTGGCTTGCAAAATTTATATCCAAATTACGGAAAATATATTATATATATAGAAGCAACTGGCATGAAACCATATGCTGGAATTAATGGAAAAGATGCAACCAAGCAAGAAATTTATGATTATCTGGATCAAATCGAAATTATTTCGTCTGACTCCAATGATGAACAATTGTTAGAGCAATTCAAAGAACTCATTATTGATCGTTACTTATAAAAACAAACCAGCCAGCCCCCTGCATTTTCCGCAAGGTGCTGGCTGGTTCTTATTTTATGTGATTTTCTCGCTTAATCGGTGATATAAATATAGTCAATCGCAAGGAATCTGCCCTCGCCTGCAATCTGCATTGCACCAACCATAAATTCTGAATAAATATCATTATTTGGTACAAAATCCTTGGAAATGGTCACCCATTCCTTTGCATCGTTCGGCTGAACCTTATGACGATGAATGATTTGCAGCCGCTTAGAACCTGCTTCCTTGATGTGCAGATTCAGCCACTGCGATTCTGTCTGAATCTTGAACCGCATAAACAAATGATATCGCTTTCCGCCTTGCAGATGCATTGCAAGCGGCATACTTGCGTAATTTCCGGGCTTTGGCTGCTGTTCTTTTGGAATCAAAACCAATCTTCCCTGAATCAAATGCTGTTCCCATGTATAAAGGTCATACTGGAATCCTATCTGCTGCGAATGGAATTGCAGCGGATTCAAAAATTCAGATGGAATAGCTCCTAGATTCTGCTGGTCAAACGCCAGTTTCACTGCTTTGGCGAATGGCTCTGTACGAACTTTATCAAAGAATGCATCCCGATACGGAGAAGCATAATTATGCTTTCCTTCCAATGCATATCCATTTCCGCCAATCCACTTCAGCGGAACTTCCTTTTTCAGCGTAAATTCCTGTTCGGAAATCTGGTCAAAGAATGCCTGTCCCTTTTCATTGTTACAAATGACAACAGAAACACCCTTTGTATAATCAAATTCCGGCATTCTTTTAGAGATGCCCCAGAAGTCCCCAATGGTGATATCGCCAAACCGTGGCAACTGCTGATACTTACAGTTCTGACAATGCGGCGGACACATTGTATGATTATGATAAACACTTTGATAAGCATCTTCTGCTTTTCCACGACGAATAATCTGCTCGCCGGATTTTAACTGAATGCTTACACAATCGGAATTCCAGCCTTGTGCTTTGTTCCGAAATTCATAACTTGCCACCTGATCCCCAAAAGCATCCTGTAGATATTTCTGGAAAAATCCAGCAGATGGGGAGTTTCCGCAGAGCAAATCAATGGTAATCAGGTTTTCATAATCTTTTCCGAGATATGCCCGTAATCCGGCAATCTGACATGGACAGCCAGAGAATAATACAAACTGTCCCTGCTGCAACCGCTTTTTCACCTGTGCATCGATATTGCCCAGATAACTTTGCAGGTACTTGGATTTCCGCAGCTTCGGCATATCGGATTCCTGATCAATCAAAATATGCTCTACAGAGAGATCCTCTTTCCAAGCAGCACCGCCAACAGCACCCTGCTGTTCAAATGCTTTCTTTGCCAACAGGGAGAATATCCCACCGCTAGAGCTTTTTTTCAGCAACTCGGCATCTGATGCAATCACCGCATAACAATTCGGTGTGGTCGTGTTTGCATTGGACGGCAGCCGATAAGATGGACAAACCTTCAAACATTTTCCGCAGTTGATGCAGGTTTTTTCATTCAATACTGCACGATAAAGACCATGTTCATCCGGTTTCAGTTCCAACGCCTTTACTGGACATGTACTGACACATGCCCCACAGCCTGCACATTCTATGACTGGTAAATTTGATGTAATTGCTGATGCTGAGATGCTCTTTTTCTGGATGGGCTTTCGATTCAATACCGAAATTGCGTGCGGAGAGTTGGAATTGGGACTTCCAATAATATTCTCTAACTTTAATGTTTCTGTCGTTTTTTTCGGTTGATTTAAGATTTCCTGTAACCATGTATAACAGCGGCTTCGCTCAGAAAGTATGGTTGCTTCTACTGCTGCATAATCAATCGGCTCTAACAACTTTTTGTCTGTTAAAATCTGATTGACCTCTGTCACCAGATGCGATTCAAAATGCATCAGTTCTGCCAGCGACTTGAACCGGGAATATCCACGCTTTTTGTTGGCGATCGCAATAAAATTTCTCTTGAAAATCAATGCGAAACTTGCACCATGACAGGAATCTGTTACAACAAATTTTGCATGGCTCAGATAATACAGCCAATCTTCCACCTGCAAATTTTCAACGCAATTCGGCAAATTCATCAGCTTGCGATTCTTTTCAAAGAGCCACGGCAATCCATCCAGCATATTGATGATTTTAATGCCGCCAAGTTCCTTTGAAAGATGCAGCAACGCTTCCCGTTTCTCTGGCGTTGGGTCTAAGATATAGGATGCCAGAAATGGTTCTTCTTCCCGATGAGAAGATTTTTCAATCAGTCCCTGATAAATAGAAGGGTCAGCTACAAATACTGGGTCTAAAACCTGCTTTGCCAAGATGCCATAATCATCCCGGCAAAGTCGCACGCCATCTGCTTCCCGAACAGAAATGCCATCGAATCGGCTCATGTAATCGGCAATTTTCACCCGTTCTTCTGCTGGTGCAAAGTCTACATCGTGACCAAAGGAAACGGCATAGGCGATTTTTTTCTTCTGTTCCTCTGCAAAATCCAGATAGAACATCTTTCCAAAGTCCCGACTAATTCCATAGTTCCAAACCTGATCAGAGCCAATGACAAACCCGTCACAGAGTTCATTCAGTTCTTTCAAATCTTCCAAGCAATACTGCTTGCTGATATTATAATGTTCTCTTCCGAATCTTCTTGCGTGTGTTTCTTTTCGTTCTACATCATTTTCTGATAAAATCGGCTTGTCGATCATCAAAATGGACTTTCCCATTGAGGCAATGACCTGATGCAACGCATAATAAGTGGCAATACTGCCATAATTACAGCCGATCCATACACCCAAAATGCCGACATCGTATTTCTTCGACAATGCTGTATCCTCCAATCTGTTTATTTTTTTGCCTCCGGCATATGCAGGTATTCTCTCCAGAACGATTCGGACTGTAATGTGCCAGCTGCCTGCTGATACATCTGTTCAATCTGTTTCCGGTTCTGCTTATAATACCGCATCACTCTCTGATACCGCTGTTTCAGCTGCTGATACCGCTGCTTATCCCGTTTTCTCAGGTAAGCAGTGTGGTCAAACGGGCTGACTGCCAGAATCTGTTCTGCAAAATATTCCTTAGTCGGATCATCGAACCAGTCATAGGCAATGATTGCGGTCTGATCCTTTTTCAAGAACCAATCCGGCAGTTTCTGTCCATTATCGGTTACTTCATACCACCACTTCTGTGTTGGTGTCAGCTGCTTTTCTTCCTTTCGATAAACACGATCAAAGTCGATTGGCTTAGAATATACCATCGCAGCCGGACGCATTTTTTCATTCTTTGCAGCATGAGATTTCATGATCTGTTCGCCCTGCGGTGTTTTCATGAAGTCCGGCCCTGCACAGAATTCCTCTACCGCATCCAGCAGCAAATCGCAGTTGTTATAAGCCAAACGGCGAATTTCTGTTTCAAAGAAGCCCTGAATCCGCTTGATAAAGTCAATATCCTTACAAATGCCACTCATTGCCTGAATAATCAAACTGTTCCGGTGTACCATGTACAATTCCAGATTGGCGTTGAACTTGTTCGCAAAGCCCTTGTGCCAGATGCAGATACCGTTCAAGGTCAAAAATTCTGCGTGGTTGGCAACGGAAAATTCTACGTCATCGCCACGGATAAACAGCGGCACAGGCAAATGGCTGCGGTCAATCTTCTTGACTGGAATGCAGCAGTACCACCATCCAGCATAGGAATCTGCATGAAAATCAACATCTTCATCATTTTCAAAGACGCAATCCCAGCGGTGCATTTCCATAATCCGCTTGTTCGGGCCATAAGAGCCATCATCGTGTACATAGCCAACGTCTTCGTGCTGCAAGTTCATCTGTTCAAAGTAGAGCATTGCACCGCTGACATAGCGTTCACTATACTGCGGCTTTACCAGTGCCAACAACGAATAGGTACGGATAAAGCTTTCCGGCAGAACCATAACATCATCGTCCATCAGCAGAACATGGGTTGCCTTGAAATCTTCTGCACTGATGGATTCCAGAATGCCTCTTGTAAAGCCGCCTGCTCCGCCAACATTTTCATTCGGATAAACGTGAATGTATTCGCTGTTGAATTCATCCGGATCTAATGTTCTGCCGTTGTCGATAATCCGCAGACGAATATGATTCTTTGCCGGTTCATCACTGTAGAACAGTTCCCGTTCCAGAATGCCAATGTTCCGAGTAATATAATCTTCTTTCTTAAAGGTTGTGGTTGCAATGGAAATCCGAACGTCATTGATTTTTTCTTCCGGAATGACGGTTTCCCAGCTGCCGCATTCTACTTGGAAGCGGAAATCTGGTGCTTTTACACCCTTTTTCTCAGCAATTTCCGTCTTTTTTCGTTCTTCCGGTGTCATCGGCAATACTTCAATCTGGAACCCGATGACCTGTCCCTTACTGTCCTTCGGCACCATCATTTCAATGTCGGTCAGTTCTTTCAAATCATAAATCACTGGCTCATACATTTCTTTCTTGATATCTCTGCCTTCCCGATAGTGTCCGAACATTTGCAGCTTGAAATGTCCCTTGCAACGCAAATGCAGATAAATGTCACCCACATTGGTATACTTCTTCCACTTTCCGAGGGAGAAGGAATTGAAATAGGTGAAAAATTCTACAAAATCGCCCGGATTCAAATACTGAGAAGAGGTCAGCGGGTCATATTGCATTCTTGCACCACGATACATCATCCACCAGTGTTCTTCCAGCTGCAAATTATACCGAAAAATCAGATTTTGAATTTTAAACTTTACGTTTCTCATAGACTCTTGTTCCCCTTACTTTCCAACTGCTTGTTCCTGCGGATTCGATGTTGTTGCAGCGGAATCCGGCACTGCAATGCCGAGCTGCTGCTTCAGCCATACTTCCGAATCCTGCTTCATTTTCTGTAATACACGGTTCACCCGGTCATACCGAATCGGCTTCCGGAACAGATATTCTTTCTTCTTCAAGTCTTCCTGTAAGATGACCAATCGTTCTTCCAAGCCCAGCGGCTGCAAAATCGCACGATACCGGTACAAATCCGGCAGATCCATGTTTGCCAGTACCACAAACGGCTTTTCAAAAATCAACGCAAAGCACATGCCATAATAATTATCTGTGATGACAAACTCACTGTGAATCAAATAATACAGCCAGTCTTCCACCCGAATGTGATAAGCTGGGTCGAGTTTCAGCAGTGCTTTCGATTCCGGGAAGCGATTGATGTCAATAAAATTCCGCAGCTGGCTGTAATGATTGACCAACAGAATATCATTGCCCTTCAGCAGGAACTGCCGCTTCCGGTCATCGCAGCATTCAATATAAGTGAAGATAAAGCTCTGGTCTGTTTCAACTGCTTTCGCTGCGGAATGTTCTGCACAGTCAATATAGAACTGCTTGTCACACAGAAATACGGGGTCTAACACCATTTCCGGTGTGATGTGGAATAAATCCTGCAACACTTCTGCTTCTTCGTATTCTTTAACCGCAATCCCATTGAATTGATGCAGCAATCTGCCGCAATCGTTTCTGGTTTCTCCCTCTGCAGTAAATGCTCCGCCAAAACAAGATGCATATGCAATCTTCCGCTTGTCAGCCGGCACATTTTCCAAAAAATAATACAGACCGGACTGTTTGCCTACCACATTATAATTCCAAACAACATCCGATCCAACAACGTGATTCTGCACATCCTCTCTTAAAATCCGTGCGTCTTCTTCGCTGTCAAAAACCTCCAGAACATCGCAGTTCTGATAAGCGAAGCATCCGGCAATGTTATCCTTTTCCGCATAATGTTCTCCCCAGAGAGCTGGCTGCTTTTGCAGCAATGCCGGGTGTTTTCCGTACTGTTCCAGCGTTTTGTACAATGCACAGGCGGTCAGAATGCTGCCATAATTCAAACCGAACCATAGACTATAAACTGCCGTATCATACGCCATGCTGTTCTTTTTCATAATGATCCTTTTCTCCTTGTCGTACAAAAATAAGTACGTTCCTAAAATAAATTTTGTTCTTTGCAAAAAATTCATCCGCACGAAATTTTCATTCGCACCGCCTGCTTTTCCAACAAAAAACAAGTACAAATGTAAACAAATTTATTATATCATACGAACCGCTAAATTGCAAGCCTTTTTTCAGAAGAACTGTAATCCGTCTAAAAAAAGAAAGAAATGGAATCGGAAAAGTCAGAATACAAGCAGCAGATTCTCCAATTCTCCGCTTCTATCTGCCGTTTTTCTCATTTTTTAAAAAATCATGTCCAACGATTTCGAAGCCCGAAAAAGATATTTTAGAAATTCGATTGACAGAATGCCTATTTTTCGCTATAATAGGATGGGGTCACAAGAAAATGAAATTGTTTTGCACCCAATATGCACGACCGAGTCGACATTGTTTTAAAAAAAATGTGTATTTGTTCGCAAATGATGATAAAACAATGCTTCGGATTTTTTCTGTATTCCTGCAAAAAACGAGTTGGAATACTAGCGGAGGATTTTTATGAAGTTACAAAACATCTTATTCCCTTCTACCGATACCTGTACCGAAGAACCGATGTATTTTCGGAGAGGGGACAAAGTCTTTTACAACTGGTCAAGCGATGGCGTTGAAATTCAGAAAGACGGTATTCTCTTTTTTGATACGTATTTTAACGGCTTTACCATTGAAAAATGGGCAAAATATACGAATGTAAAAACCGTATCTCTGACTGTCCGCATTGAAGGGCACGTTCGTTTGACACTGATGCGGAAAGAAAAGAAAGGCAATCAGATTCTAACTGATTTCCTCGGGGAATATATCTGCAAAGCCAATTATGGCGAAATCAAAGAGTTTACATTCCCGTTCCACAGCGTTTCTACCAACGGTATCTATTGCTTTAGCATCACCGGCCTCTCTGAACAGTCTGGTTTCTACGGCGGTTTTTACTCCGGCGACATCGCAGAAAAAGACATTCAGCCGGTAAAAATTGCGATTGACATCTGTACTTACAAGCGGGAACGATTCATCGAAAAGAATTTAAAGCTGCTGAATGACCGATTCTTGGAAAATCCAGACTCTTTCTTACATGGCAAGCTGGAAGTTTTCGTTTCTGACAATGCCCACACTTTGGATGTTCCGGCATTGAGCAGCGAAAACATCCACATCGTACAAAATAAAAATGTTGGCGGTGCTGGCGGATTTACCCGTGGCATGATTGAAATCAATCGAGTAAAACAGCAGCGGCACATTACGCACATTCTGGTCATGGATGACGATATCACAATTGAACCGGAATCGCTGTTCCGCACCTGTACATTCCTATCCTGCCGCAAGGCTCAGTATCAGGATTTGTTCATCGGCGGTGCGATGCTGCGACTGGATACCCAGTGCATTCAGACCGAAGCCGGTGCAGTCTGGAACGGCGGCGAACTGATTTCCCTGAAGCATGGCTTGGATTTGCGGGAACTGGATGCCTGCCTGTACAACGAACTGGAAGAAAAAACACAGTTCAATGCTTGGTGGTACTGCGTTTTCCCATCCGAGGTTGTAACCGATCAGAATTTGCCGATGCCGATTTTCATCCGTGGCGATGATGTGGAATATGGCTTGCGGAATATGAAAAATCTGGTTCTGATGAACGGAATTTGTGTATGGCACGAGCCATTTGAAAACAAGTATTCTTCATTCTTGTACTATTATATTCTCAGAAACCGCTTGATTGACAATGCTCTGCACGACATGAGCCTGTCGAAAAAAGCATTCCGCCACCTCTTGCAACAACAAGTCTATAACGAAATGCGGCTCTATCGCTATAAAAATGCAAATCTGCTCATGCAGGGCGTGGAAGACTTCCTGCGTGGGGTCAACTGGCTGATGGAACAGGATGGCGAAGCCCTGCACAAGGAAATTATGCAGCTAGGCTATAAATTGCAGTACACAGAAGACCTGAAAGAAAATGTCCAGTTCTCTTTCCCGATTTATGAAGCTGCCTGCAAAGCCGTTCCGGCAACAAAATTCTATCAGCGAATCATCAACAAGCTGACCATGAACGGGCTGCGGCTGCCAGTCAAGCGGCAATTTAACATTGTTCCGACAGATGGCGTTCAGCAGAGTGCTGTTTATCGGACACAGACCATTCTCAACTATGACTATACCAGCCGAAAGGGATTTGTGACCGAGCGAGATCCGGAAGCTGCAAAGCAGTGCTTCCGCCGCTTAAAGGCATTGTATCATCAGCTGGATAAGCTGTATGATGCGGCTGTTCGGGACTATGCAGAAAACGGAAAGAAACTGATGCAGCTTTCCTTCTGGGAACAGTATTTGGAACTGCCGGAAAAAGAACCGGCAACCGTGGAGGCTTAAACCATGATTGCAACAACATCTCTGCCGCAACTGCCGGAAAAAACGTGTACCGGCTGCGGCGGTTGTACCAATGCCTGCCCAAAAGATGCCATCTTTTTTGCACCGGATGCCGAGGGCTTTCAGCATCCGGTTGTGCAGGCAGCACAATGTATCGGCTGCAAGAAGTGTGAGCAAATCTGTCCGGTTCTGCACTGGGAGAGCAGCAACATCGCGAAACCGGATTTGTATGCGGTTCGAGGTGCAGACGACATTCGAGCAAATAGCTCCTCTGGTGGTGTTTTCTCTCTGGCTGCCGAGGAAGTCTTTGCACGGAAAGGCGTTGTCGTTGGAGCAGCGTTTGACAAAAATCTACATCTTTCGCTCTCCATCGCCAAAAATGAAAAGCAGCTTGCTCCCATGCGAGGTTCAAAGTATGTGCAGAGTGATCCGGAACTGGTTTATCAGGATGCACTTAAATGCCTAAAGGCTGGAAAACTAGTCTTATTTACCGGATGTCCCTGTCAGGTAGCTGCCATGAAAAACATCGCCGGCAAGAAATACAGCGATTTGCTCTATACGATCGACCTGCTCTGTCATGGCGTTCCATCACAAGCAATTTTACAGCGGTATTTAGAAGAAATGTTCCCTGGAAAACAAGCGGTCGATGTTCGGTTTCGGGATAAATCGCATGGCTGGATTGCCACTTACATTGATGTGGATTTTTCCGATGGAACTTCCTACCACGGTGCAAACCGCCGAAATGATCCCTATGAACGGATTTTCCAGCACAACATTGCACTGCGTCCCTGCTGCCATAACTGTAAATTCTGCACGTTCCCTCGTACAGGCGATTTGACCATGGGCGATTTCTGGGGCATTCAAAAAATCGACCCCAGCCAGACCGATGGCAAGGGCACTTCGATGGTCTTTCTCAACAACGAAAAGGGCAGACAGCTGTTTACTTGGTTTCAGCCACAAACCGATTCTAAACAAATGCATATCGATTTTGCAACCGTTCCAAACCGACTAAAGGCAACTTATCCACCACATCCGGGAAGATCGGTTTTCTTCCCATTACTGCGTACCAAATCTATGGAGGAAATTGTAAAAATGGTAATGGATAATCAACATGATATTGGGTTGGTTGGCATTCATACCGTTGGCAACTTCGGGGGTGCTCTGACCTATTTTGCTCTATATAAAGTATTATGCGATCTGGGTTATTCCGTTCTGATGATCGAACGCCCCGGAAACTGTGCCCACAAACCGGCACTGACAAGAATCTATGAAACATCTCCCTATCCTGCCTATGATACCGCAAAAATCTATCCGAACAAGCAGGCAATGAAAGAACTGAACCAGCTCTGCAAGATGTTCGTGGTTGGCTCTGATCAGCTGTTCAACGATGGTTTGTATAACAACTTCGGTAGATGGTGTACATTGGACTGGGTTCAGGACAATAAAAAGAAAATCGCCTATGCAGCTTCGTTCGGTCATGATTATATCTGGAGTCCGGAAGAAACCCGTGCAGAAATGGCACATTTTATGAAACGATTTGATGCTTTCTCCGTTCGGGAACAGAGCGGTGTTGACATCTGCAAAAAGGAATTCGACATAGATGCCCAGTGGGTGTTAGACCCTGTTTTTCTCTGTAAGCCTGAGTATTATCGAGAACTGGCAAAGCAGTCGAAACAGCCCATCGAAGAAAATTACCTTGGTGCATACATTCTCGACCCAACAAAGGAAAAAGCAGACATTCTCCGCTATGCTGCGAAGAAAAAGAAGCTGAGCACCACGGTTTATACCGAAATGGCATATCAACAAAAAGATTTGAATGACTTTGATTTGCCGGTACAGTTCGGCGGACTCATTGAAGACCGACTTGCTAACATCATTCATTCTGATTTCTTTATTGCAGACTCGTTCCACGGCATTTGCTTTGCGATTCTGATGAAGAAAAACTTTGTTGCTATCGTCAACGAAAAGCGAGGTAAAAGCCGATTTGAATCCATTCTTGGACTGCTCGGCTTGAAAGACCGCTTGATTTCCAACTTGGGTGAACTGAAAAAGAAAGAAGCACTGCTGACCACACCAGTTGACTACGATGCTGTTTATGAAATTCTGAATCGGGAACGCAGCCGCTGTCTGACTTGGCTGCGGGATGCTCTGGCAGATCCAACCAAAAAGCCGCTGTCTACTTATGACCTTCTGACAAGACGGATTGATTTACTGTCCGAACGGGTTTCAAAGTTGATGATTGCAAATGCCACTGCAAACCGTAAAATTGCACATTTGGTGGAATTTGCCGGATTCTCTCTGACAGCGATTTCTGATTTCTCGAATTACTTCAAGGCATTGCAAGCCAATATGGAAAATTATATCATTGCCATTGCTGTCAAGGATACACCAGGGCTCTACTTTACAGATGCCTTATATACGGATATGCAGCGGATTGGTGTTACTGTCAACCTGACGAAAAAGCATTGGTACGGCTACGCTGCTATCATTGACGGCGGAAACCTGTTGGCTGAAGATGCTGCTTATCAGAAAGTAGTCACGGTAAAGGCAAAAACAAAAGATGGTGTTGCTGTTGTTTCCACGAGCAAACCGCTCAAGGTCGGCAATGCAACTGCCATTTCTTTCAATGGTGTTGGTGGATCTGTCTGCCGCCGTGGTATTAACATTATGGTATACGATAAGACAAAAAAATGCGTCTGTGACAGTGTTTGTTTTGATACACACGTCAAGGGCATTGATTGTCATCGATAAAAACAACGTAACAGGAGGATTTTTTCATGAAAAAATACGATTATTTGATTGTCGGTGCTGGCTTGTTCGGTGCAGTGTTCGCTTATGAAGCCATGAAGCGGGGAAAGACCTGCTTGGTAATCGAGCGGAGAGACCACATTGCTGGTAATATCTACTGCGAAACCATCGAGGACATTCATGTACACAAGTATGGTGCACATATCTTCCATACCTCCAATCAAGAAGTTTGGAACTACATCAACCAGTTCGCAGCGTTTAACAACTACATCAACTCTCCGATTGCCATCTATAAGGACGAACTGTACAACCTGCCGTTCAACATGAACACCTTTAGCAAGATGTGGAACATTCGGACACCGCAGGAAGCAAAGAATCACATTGCACAGCAGATTGCAGCTCTGAACATCACAGAACCGAAGAACCTCGAAGAACAAGCTCTTTCTCTGGTTGGTACAGACGTTTATGAAAAGCTGATCAAGGGTTATACTGAAAAGCAGTGGGGCAGAAACTGCACCGACCTGCCATCTTTCATCATCAAGCGGTTACCGTTGCGATTTACCTATGATAATAACTACTTCAATGACCGGTATCAGGGCATTCCGATTGGCGGTTATACCCCGATTGTGGAAAAGATGCTTGCAGGTGCAGACATCCTGACCAATACGGACTACTTCGAATTTATCAAGGAACATCCGGACGTTGCAGACAAGACCGTCTTCACTGGACAGATTGATGCCTTCTTTGATTACAAGCTGGGCGTTTTGGAATACCGCAGCGTTCGCTTTGAAACCGAAGTGCTGGATTGCGAAAACTATCAGGGCAATGCGGTTGTGAACTACACCGAACGGGAAGTTCCGTATACCAGAATCATTGAACACAAGCACTTTGAATTCGGCAAGCAGCCGAAAACTGTCATCTCCAGAGAATATTCTTCCGAATGGAAGAAGGGCGATGAACCGTATTATCCGGTCAACAACGAACGGAATAACCAGATGTATCAGGAATATCAGAAGCTGGCAGAAACCGTTCCGAATGTCATCTTTGGCGGCCGTCTGGGTCAGTATAAGTATTATGACATGGATAAGGTCATTGCTGCTGCACTGGAAACCGTTCAGAATGAATTTGGTGCATAAGAGAGGGGCTTAAACGATGTGGGTTCGTACACAAAATGAAGATGCCCTCTATCATGTCGCTGCGGTACGGGCAGTGAAAATGATTTCAGAACGCACGTATTCCGTCATTGGCATTCTGCTGGGTGCTAGCACATCGGATTCTGTTGTTCTGGGCGAATACAAAGATTATGCGACTGCAAAGGCAGAGGTCGATCACATGGATGCACTTCTGATGGAAGGCACTTCCTCTGTTTACCATATGACAAAAGAAAACTAAACGATACAACGCCGTCTTTTCCTGTGAATTGCATGGGAAAAGACGGTATTGTTCCATATTGGAATCAGAATGTCACAATTCCCCTATGAAATCGCCATGATTTTCTGATTTCCATTCCAATTGCAAACAATCTTCCTGACAAAAAAGGAGTTTATTTATGATAAAGACACTGAAACAACATCAGTTTTTGTTTCGGGAACTGGTCAAGCGAGATTTCCGGCAAAAATACAAAAAGACAACTCTGGGGTTTATCTGGAGCATTCTCAATCCACTGGCAGAATTTCTGGTGTTGATGCTGATTTTTAAGAACTTGTTCAGCAGAAATACTCCCCATTATACCATTTATATGCTGGTGGGTATTCTAACTTACAGCTATTACAGCAACGCCTCTCAAACCGGTATGCAATCTTTTTTAGGCAATGCTGGCATCATTCAAAAAATCAAAGTTCCGACTTGGATTTTTCCGCTCTCTAAAAATGTATCTGCTCTGTTTAACTTTTTCATTACGCTGATTCTATTGATTCCGTTTATGATTTATGACCACATGGGGTTCACTTGGAAGCTCGTCTTTCTCATCTATCCCATTATCCTAATGTTTTTCTTTAACCTCGGCGTTAGCATGATTCTCGCTTCGCTTTATGTCTTTTTTAAAGATATTCAGTATTTCTACAACATCTTCTGCCGCCTGCTCTATTTTTGCTGTGCTGTATTCTGGTACGATACTTCTATGTCAGAAACGGCACAAAAAATCCTGCACATCAATCCCATCTATGACTTCATCTATTATTCCCGTATGGTCATCATTCACCAGCAAATTCCAACGCTGTTTGACCATCTGGTTCTATTGGGCTATACAATCCTGTTCTTAGGACTGGGCATTCTCATCTACCGCTGCAACAAAGACAAATTTGTCTATTACCTATAAGGAGGAACGAATATGGAACCGATTATTGATGCATCTCACGTCTATATTCGCTACCTGCTGGGCGATTTCCGAGATATCGGACTAAAAGAATGGACGATTCAAAAAGTCAAGCGAGAACGGCGTGTGGAAAGCCGCTGGTCGGTGGAAGATGTTTCTTTCACACTGGAAAAAGGTGATTTTCTAGGTATCATTGGTGCAAATGGTGCTGGGAAATCTACCATCTTAAAAGCAATCTGCGGCATTCTGCCACCTGCCAAGGGAAGCATTCAAGTCAACGGAAATATCAGTGCCCTGCTGGAGTTGGGAACGGGTTTTGATAGCGACTTGAACCTCATCGAAAATATTTATATGCGTGGTGCTTTGCTGGGATATGAAAAGGATTTCATCACGGAACGCATTGATGAAATCATTGAATTTGCAGAGCTGAAAGAATTTCAGTTTTACAAGTACAAGCAGCTTTCCAGCGGTATGCGTTCCCGTCTGGCATTTGCCATTGCCTGTATGGTTGATCCGGAAATCTTAATTCTGGATGAAGTGTTATCCGTTGGAGATGGCGGTTTCCGAAGAAAAAGCGAACAGAAAATGATGGAAGTCATTCAGGGCGGTGCAACAACCTTATTTGTCAGCCACTCTGTCGCTCAGATGAAACGGCTGTGCAACAAGGTGCTTTGGTTGGACATGGGCAAACAAATTGCCTTTGCAAAAAACAAACAAGAATCCGAAAAAATTCTGACTTGCTACAGCAACTACATGAAAGAACGGGCAATCAATCCTGCTGCAAAGCCCAGCTTAACGCTGCCTGCTCCTGCAAAAAAACCCGAAAAACCGACTGCACCAAAAAAGCCAGCTACAAAGCCAACGCCTGTCGCAAAGCCACAAAAACGCTTAGCTTCTGATATTCAATATGAGATTTACTCGAAAGCTTATATTGAAATTCTAAATGAAATGGTGTTGCATCCGGAAACCGTTGACCAGTTCAAGACATATTTTCAAGACAAACAAATCACCCATCTTGCCATCTATGGCGAGAGCATGGTATTGAAAACCATCACTGTTCTGCTGAAAGAGGCTGGCATTTCTGTTGATTACCTGCTGGAAAATGAAAAGAAATCCAGCCCCTATGCAAAAACAATCCACAGCCGAGATATTCAGAAATATCCGGATACGCAATGTATTCTTGTCGGGGACGTGCGATTTGAACCGCAAATTCTCGAAAAAGTGAAAAAGTGTACGAATATTCCAGTAGTTACGATTTCCGAAGCGATGCACTACAAAAAAGACTCGAAAAAGAACACCACAAAATAAGAAAAAACCGGCTTGCAATAGGAGAAAATCCCCTACTGTAAGTCGGTTTCTATGTTTCTATGTTTTTATTCCGCCAGCAAGACGTGTTTTGGAATCGGAATCGAAAAAGTTTCATAAACGGCACAAATTTTATCGGCAATGCAAACCAGAATGCTTTCCCGATACCGTGGCGGTGTCAGATTCAAGGGAAACATATGTCGGGCAATGACATCTCGTTCTACTGCATTTAAAGCAAAATCTCGCTCTGCATTTTGTAACGCTGCTGCTGCGTGGGAGAAACCATGTGCTTTTCGATTGGGATCTTTGATGTGCCAATCATATAGAAAATAATCGTGCAGCAGTGCTCCCCGCACCAAACTCCGCAAATGTATCCGAATCCGAAACCGCTTTGCCAGCCAGACACTCATATATGCCACAAAAAAAGAATGCAGGTAACAGCTGACTGCTCCGTGCTGAATGTATCCCTTTTCCTGCTCCATACCAACGGACTGTAAAATCAGCCGTCCGTTTCGCTCCACTAGGGCAACAACTTCTGTTTCGATGGATTTCATCTCTTCATCTACCTTCCTGTTTATTCGCTTTTGTTCACTCTTACTGCTTTTAGTATAAGCTTTTCATGAGCGAATTTTCAAGAATATCCTGTGAAATTTTGGTGAAATCCATCGACAAATTTCATCAAATCGAAAAAAATCACCAGATGTTAGTTGCTGCTAATGTCGAAAAAACAAACTCATCCGGAAACCCGTTGCATATTCGACAGGTTACCGGATGAGTTTTCTCTTTTTTAGAAACTGCAATTATTCTGCACAATGTGCACAGTCTTCACAGTTCGGGAACTGAGCAGCATCGTATGCAATGCCGTTCTTGTCGTAGTAATCTTTCAGGGCAGACTTAATTGCTTCTTCTGCCAGTACGGAACAGTGCAGTTTATGTGCTGGCAGTCCGTCCAATGCCTCTGCAACTGCCTTATTCGTCAGCTGCAATGCTTCCGAAACCGGCTTGCCCTTAATCATTTCCGTTGCCATGGAACTGGAAGCAATCGCACTGCCACAGCCAAATGTTTCAAACTTTACGTCCGAAATCACATCATTGTCAATCTTGAGATAGATTTTCATGATGTCGCCGCACTTTGCATTTCCAACTTCTCCAACGCCATCCGCATCTTCCAAAACACCAACATTCCGTGGGTGCAGAAAATGATCCATTACCTTTTCACTATATAAAGCCATCGTTGTTTCTCCTTTTTCTTACAGCAAGAAAGACTTCTTTCCGCTCTCTAAATCTCTCCAAACCGGAGACATATGCCGCAGATAGGCAACCACTTCCGGAATTGCCTGCAACATATAATCCACTTCCGCCATGGTATTTTCTTCGCCCAGCGACAACCGCAGAGAACCATGTGCAATTTCATGCGGTCTACCGATTGCCAGCAGAACGTGAGAAGGGTCTAATGAACCAGAGGTGCAGGCAGACCCAGAAGATGCACAAATCCCCTTCTGGTCTAGCAGCAGCAGCAACGATTCCCCTTCGATTCCCTCAAAGCAAAAATGCACGTTGCTCGGCAGACGATGTTCCCGGTCGCCGTTCAGAACGGAATGTGGGATCTTGGAAAGCCCTGCAATCAAGCGTTCCCGCAGTTCCAGACAATGACGCGTATTTTCTTCCATATGGTCGCAAGCATCCTGCAAAGCAGCTGCCATGCCCAAAATTGCTGGAATATTTTCCGTTCCGGCACGCTTGCCCCGTTCCTGTGCTCCGCCAGCAATCAAAGAAGTTAAGCGAACACCTTTCTTTGCATACAAAACGCCAATTCCCTTTGGCCCATGGAATTTGTGGGCGGAAAGGGACAGCATATCAATGTTGTCATTCTTGACAGAAATCGGAATGTGTCCCACTGCCTGAACAGCATCGGTATGGAACAGAACATTGTGCTTTCTGCAAACCGCTCCAATTTCTGCAATCGGCAGAATCGAACCGATTTCATTGTTGGCATACATCACAGTAACCAGACAAGTATCCGGCTGAATGGCAGCTTCCACCTGCTCTGGTGTTACCATTCCATTTTCGTGCACATCCAGCAGTGTGATAGAAAAGCCCTCTGCTTTCAGCTGTTCCAGCGTGTGCAGAATCGCATGATGTTCAATTTTTGTTGTAATAATATGTTTTTTCTCTTTCTTGCTTGCGTTTACCACGCCACGCAGTGCCATATTGTCGCTTTCAGAACCGCCTGCTGTGAAATAAATTTCATTTGCACTGGCTCCAAGTGTATCAGCAATTGCTTCTCTCTGTTTGCTGATCATTTCTTTATTACCGGACGAAACGCTGTCAACGCTGG
>ERZ779820.788-NODE-788-length-20962-cov-4.088391_pt1 | contig 20962 bp, 22 predicted proteins | sample MGYA00511563_ERZ779820 | MGnify/ENA primary metagenome ERZ779820 (study PRJEB29588, sample SAMEA1964852) | human gut metagenome | biome: human gut; feature: human-associated habitat; material: faeces | place: Denmark | collected 2008/2010 ...
CTACTGCCACTGCGGCAGCTGCAGATTTCAGGATTCTGTGAGTCCTGTTCCAGTCATACTCAAGAATTTCAAGTTTTTCCTTTGCTGCCCTGGTGCTCCCTGTCTTTTCAGCCCTGGCTGCTTCATTGAAATCCCCTGTTTCTCTCAGTCGGGTGATCAGCCGATCATACCCCGCCCGGATTTTCTCCTCGGATTCTTCCGGAAATTCATCCCATGAGGTTTTGCCTGCTACGTTCAGCAATGCGGATTCAAGTATTTTGGTTTCCGCATCATACTGCTCTTGAAGTATTTTGTCTATCTGCTGATTTTTTGTCTGTATATCTGTTTTGTTCTTCATAATATTTAACTTTCCTTGACAATTTCTCCCCCTGGGTTCATATTAAATAGTAACGTATAGCAATTCCATAAAATAATGAATCCGGACATTTTCGCAGGATTTCACATATTCCCTGCAGTCTTTTATAGAATTGTTGTAACTATTCAGAATAAAACAGGAGGAATCTCTATGAAACATATTGTGCTCACCGGCGGCGGCACAGCCGGACATGTGACTCCGAATATTGCTCTGATCCCACGCCTTAAGGAGCTTGGATACGAAATTTCCTATATCGGATCCTACGATGGAATCGAAAAAAAGCTTATTGAAGAAATGAATATTCCTTATTACGGAATCTCATCCGGAAAGCTGAGACGTTATTTTGATCTGAAAAACTTCACAGATCCATTTCGTGTACTGAAAGGATTCGGTGAGGCCAAAAAATTATTGAAACAATTAAAACCAGATGTGGTTTTCTCCAAGGGTGGCTTCGTGACTGTCCCGGTTGTAATCGCTGCCGGTCGACGTAAAATTCCTACCATCATTCATGAATCGGATATGACTCCCGGACTTGCAAATAAGATCTGCATTCCATCTGCAACAAAAGTATGCTGCAACTTCCCTGAGACTGTAAAAAGTCTTCCTGCTGACAAAGCAGTACTTACAGGTACTCCTATCCGTCAGGAATTATTAAACGGAAGTAAAGAGGCAGCCCGCGAATTCTGTGGTTTCACAGATGACAAACCGGTTCTTATGGTGATCGGCGGAAGTCTTGGTGCTGCATCTGTCAATGAAAATATCCGCAAAATCCTTCCGGAACTTTTAAAAGAGTTTCAGGTTATCCACCTGTGTGGTAAGGGAAAAATGGATGAAAGTCTCAAAGACACAAAAGGATATGTACAGTATGAATATATTAAACAGGAGCTTGCCGATCTGTTTGCTCTGTCTGATATCGTTATCTCCCGCGCAGGTGCCAATGCAATCTGTGAACTGAATGCTTTAAAAAAACCCAATCTTCTGATCCCGCTTTCTGCAAATGCCAGCCGCGGTGACCAGATCCTCAATGCACGTTCATTTGAACGCCAGGGATTCAGCATGGTACTTGAGGAAGAAGAGATTACAGAAAGCACACTTTTAAACGCAATCCGCGAACTGTACCAGAACAGAGAGTCCTATGTTCATGCCATGTCAGAAAGCAGTCATATGAATTCTATTGAAAAAATCACCGGGCTGATCGAAGACTGCGTAAATAAACAGTAATCACCGGGTTATTTTCTTATATTCCCTGGCAAGCCAGCGTCTCGTCCTCATGACTCTGTTATTCACATTATTTTCTGTGATATGATAATGTCTGGCAACGAGACGCGTTGGTATGTCATATAACGTTACACTGACATAGATTTCATAATTTGTCCTGTTCTTTTCTCTCAGTTTTTCAAATATCGACTGCAGGTATCCTGCTGCCTCCAGATTCAGAACAATCTCATCTACACGATTACCTTTTCTTACCCGCATATCTGTCATTTCCAGAATCGCATCTGAGTTCGCATATTCATATTTCCTGAAGGCCTTTTTGCGATGATCGGATGCCTTATGGTAGCTGATTCTGACAATCAGATTCTCCAGTTTCTTTTCATCTGAAAAATCCACACTCCGGCCCATATGAAACAAAGTCTCAAATACATCCTGACAGACATCTTCTGCTTCATCTTCATCGCCAAGGATAAATTTTCCAATATTGAACGCCCGAGAGCGGTATTTCCTGTAGATACTTACAAAATCTATATTCTCCATCTTTTGCAATGTGCTGTATCAGAATATCAGGACAGCTGCTCCTTTACTTTTAACAGGATTTCTTCTTTATCTGCATCACTGAGTTCACCCGGGTGCCATGTGATTCCCACCTGATCTCCTTTATATCTCGGAATCAGATGCATATGAAAATGAAATACTGTCTGCCCTGCACACTCGCCATTATTCTGTACAATATTAAATCCGTCACATTTCAGTGCTGCTGTCATTGCTGTCGCCATTTTCTTTGCAAGAATCATTGCCTTTGCAGCCATTTCATCCGATAATTCATAAATATTGGCAGCATGCGATTTCGGAAGGATCAGCGCATGTCCCTTACTCGCCGGGCCCAGGTCAAGAATTACCCTGAAATTCTCATCCTCATAAAGTGTTGCAGCAGGAATCTCTCCATTAGCGATTTTACAAAAAATACAATTTTCCATCTTTAAATCCTTCTTTCTTAAAATTCAAGATTTTGATTTGCAATAATCAGTAATACTTGTCGTTTTATTGCGAATTTTTCAGGACGAAATCAGTTGCGGCTGAAAGTTCACAATGATACACTTTTCCTGAGGTGATAATATGCAGATTGAAATAACAAAACAATCAGAAAAAGATTTTCGTTTTCTTTTATCCAGACTTTCACATGAAATCCGTAATCCGGTCACGCTGATCAACAGTGAACTTCAGTTGATGGCTTCCTCTCACCCGGAACTGTGCAGTTACAGACAATGGGACAGTCTTATGGATAACCTTGAATATGTAAAAGAACTGCTGAAAGAACTCTCTGACTTCAGCCATGCGCAGACAGTTACTCTTGTTCCCGTAAATCCCGCGGAATTTCTGACCACTGTTTTATCCTGTCAGAAAAACACTCTGGACTATCTGGGAATCCGGCTGGAAATACATGTGGAACATACTTCTTCACCTGTTTTTCTTGACCGGATAAAAATGCGTCAGGTCATATTTAACCTGATCAAAAATTCCTGTGAAGCCATCGATCAGCCCGGCGGAAAGATTATTGTAAATCTCACCCCTGCAGATTCCGGCATCTGCATCTGTATTAAAGATAACGGATGTGGTATGACGCATAAGCAGACTGAGAGTATCTTTCATCCCTTCATTACATATAAACCGGAAGGAACCGGTCTCGGGCTTGCAGTAACAGCAGAAATCATCTCTGCACACCATGGTCAGATCAGGGTTTCCAGCACTCCCGGTCAGGGTTCTGCCTTTTATATTTATCTGCCGGCATCCCCTGAATAAAGGTCGGTTATCCTGCACGCTGCGAAGGGTGATAAAGCAGAACTGCAAGCAGGAATCCACAGATAAAACCGCCTACATGTGCCGCATTGTCCACCCCTTCGCTTGTAAAACCAAAATAAAGCGAAAAAGCAGCCATGATCACTACCTGTCTGGCAGAAAGATCTTCAATATGACCTCTGCCCCTGATCACAGCATAGATCATTGCACCCATCACAGCAAACACTGCACCGGATGCACCTGCCGAAACTGCAAAATCCGCACTGTCCAGTTCCAGGAACAGACACAGCAGATTTCCACCCATTCCTCCCAGAAGATAGATCAGCAGATATTTCAGTTTTCCAACTGTACGCTCCAGTCTGCCTCCAAGCACAAACAGTACCAGCATGTTATTTCCAAGATGCTGCGGTCCAAAATGAAGGAACATACTTGTAAAGATCCTATAGTATTCTCCCTGCATAATGGCGGGAGTATATGCCGCTCCGCACTGAAGCATATGCATGGTATCCTCTGATCCTCCGGTAAATTCCACTGCAGTAAAAACAAGAATATTCGCCAGAATGAGAAGCACTGTAACCGGTGCCTTTTTCAGTTCTTCCAAGTTTTACCTCTTTTCTGTTTCTTTATCTCAAAAACAATGTACCATTACTAATTGTAGCAGACCTCCTGTATTTTGTAAAAACATTTATTCCAGAAATATATATCTTGCCTGTGCAAAATCCACTTCATCTTCCGGTTCAAGCTGATATTCCTCATCCGGACGAAGTAATCTTCCATTTACAGACGTTCCGTTTCTGGAATTCATATCACTAAGGAAATAGTTTTCTTCTTTTTTTCGTATTTTTGCATGGATACGGCTTACGGTAGGCAGGCTGATCACCGCATCACAGGCAGTTTCCAGCTTTCCGATCACAGTCAGATCTTCATTGAGATAAATGGTCGCCAGTTCTCCCGGTTCTTTGCTCACCAGACTTGCAGGTCCGCTTACTGTTCCGGCAGATAGTACTACTGTTTCACCATAGTCTATATGTATCCGGGATGATTCGGAAGTTTTTTGTCCACAGTCTGACATTTTCTGCCCATTCACCGGCTGACTCTGATTTGTTTGCTGATTTCTCTCCACTGTCTGGGACAGGTTTTCATATAATCTGTCCTCCCATTTCTGCTCTGACACTTTTCCTTCTGCTTCTTTCCATCCTGATCTTTTCCCTGATGTTTTCTTTTCTGTTTTATTCCATGATGGTATATTTCTTATTTTTTCTATGTGTCCCACTGTTTCTCCTGATGCATACGGCTGTTCCGGGAAATGCGAAACTTTTTTTGTCTTTATAATACGCAGGCCCAACATGATACCCGCTATAGCTATAACAATTACACCAAGTATGGTTTCCATTTCCACATGTGGCAGATACCCCTTCAGGATAGCAGCTGCCAGTCCACAGATCAGAACAGCAGCCGGCACAATAACACCGACCGGGTTCAGTCGGCCGGGTTCTTTTGAATCTTCTCCTTCTCTTACAAATTCATTCCGGTTTTCATTATCTTCCGGGAAAGTCTCTTCTTCTGCAAACTCCATCTCCTGCTCTGTCTTTTTTGCATTTATTTTTTCTTTCTTCTCCCCATTTACATCTGAACTCTGAGTTTTGTATAATTCTTCTTTAATATGCTCCAGATGAAAACTGTCTTCCATTGCTCTTTTATATACTCCATATCCAAGGATTACCGCATCCTGATCCTGATGGTCTATTTTCGGCAGAATATATTCTGTCAGAAGCTGAAACTGTTCTTTAATATCCTTCTCATATCCGGGCATCATACAGAAATAAATCTGTCTTTTTTCAATATCTGTATAAATATATTCCGGCGACATTATAAACTGTCCGGGATTGATCAGATATTCCGCCGCATCTTCCATAACCTTTACAAAACCACCGAAAATAAGCCTGAGATCTTCAACTCCCATCTTCTTTTCTTCATACAGCACATTCACCGCCTGTTTCGAAGTAATATCAAAATAGATAAGAAATCTGCCATCCATCCCCTGTATCCTGCACTTCAGAAGAGAGGGAATCACATTTCCCGCAAGCATCCTTACCTGATAGGAATCTGTATTGATCTCATTCTCACCATAGACAATGAGATAATTATGATTCATATCCCTCTTATATTCTGTCCGCATACTATTCTATTCCCCCATTTCTCTCAGTACCGCCTGCGCCGCCCGCAGTCTGCGGATATGTTTCACCGGATTTATCACTGCGGATTTCCCTTCTGTCCTCAAATGCCAGCTCAGATTGCCATACGACGAGATCATGTCCAGGTCATAGGTTACCTGCACTTCTTTTCCCACATTTGTCTGGGTACCTAAATTCTCCGCCCCGAAAAAGCCAATACTCCCCAGCTCCTCACTGCGCATCCTTGCAGTATCATATATTTCTCCGTTTTTCTTAATCCCTTCCATGCTCCCGCTTACTGCCGATTCATAAGCTGCCGCTGTCAGCCATGCCCTGTTATGTACAAAAAAGCTCAGATAGATAAGTCCCATCAACACCAGCAGAATCAACGGCATGACACAGGCAGTCTCGATTGTAAAACTTCCCTTACGAATTATACTGTATTCATTTGTTATACAAAAATTATCTTTCATATCAAAAATCCTCCCAGATATCCTGCCAGCAGAAATGGCACAAACGGTATTTCCGTACTTCCCTTTCTGCAAAATCCCATCATCATGATGCCGGACCATACTGCACTGCAGATCATTCCCATAAAAAGTGTTGAAAAAAATTCTTCCGGGTACAGCACTGTCCCCAGTGCCATAAGCAGCCAGCCATCGCCCATTCCCACAGCACCTTCTGTAAGGATGCTGATCAGCACAAAGAAAAAACCTGTCCCCACGCACATAAGAACCTCCGGAACATTTCTTCTGCTATATATTGCCCACACAGTTCCGCAGACTGCAAATATTATGATCAGCAGAAGAGAAACCTGCTTTTTTCTGATATCTATCCATGAATTTATTCCCAGAAATCCAAGTATACATATTTCTTTTACGCCATTCATCTCCATATACATCTCTCCGGCAAAATTCAGCCACACCTGCTACATGCTCCCATTTCCGAAACAGAGGAAGCTTTTACCAGTCTTACCGAACGTTTCAGCCCACTGCAGGACTCCAGATTATGGTATCTGTTTCCCTGTTCCGTAACATATACCACTCCTGCCGGATTCTGATTCCTGCTGCAGATTTCACAGGCTGAATAATGCTCCCCGTACTTATTGGATGCAGATTTTGCGGAACTTCCGGGAATTTGTTTTAATGAAACATTCAGATAACTGCAGCCCGGATTTTTATGGTACACACTGCCCGAGGCAGTTACATAAACCATCGGTTCTGTTTCTCCCTGCTCTCCTCCATTGTCAGGAAATTCGGTTCCTGTCCATGCATGGACTTTTACATGGTTATAAACTACAACATCCGGAAGAGGTATCAGTCCACCAAAGGGTTTATACGTGTAGATATCCGGCAGCGTAATATCATCAACACTGTCCCCACCCGGAAGATACGCATACATTCCCGCCTGTTTTGCCTTCGTACACAATGCAGTCAGATGTTCCGTCTGCAGTTTATATATATCCATAAACGAAATCAGCGTAACCATTCCCAGGAAGAACAGCGGCAGTACAAGTGCTGTTTCTACTGCCAGACTTCCCTTCTTAATCTTTCCCCGAAAAGAGGTGCAGAAAGATACTTTTACAGAAGAAACTTCTCCAATATGTTCTTTTGCATTTGTCCGAAAATATTTCCGACTCTTTTGGGGGAATAAAAGATCGTAAATATTGCTTAGAGAGACTTTTCTCCTTTCATAAATTTTTTTATCTTTTTTTCCGATTTCTTCAATGCTTTGTTTTTCTTTCTGTAAAAGCATCTTTTCACACCTCTTTTCAGCAATTCATTCATAACAATACTGACGTATCACCTGAAATTCCTTTTTCCTGTTTGCTTTTACCTCCGCAAATGCCTCCAGAGCTACAACACAGGAATCCATATAAAAATTTGCCCTGCCTTTCTTTCTTATCGCATCTTCGATCATATCCATAGCTCTCATCACTTTCTTTTCCTTTGAAACAGGCAATATCAGAACCTGAAGGTAATCCTCATAGGACAATCCATGTTCATTGTTTTTCCGCATGGAATCCAGTCCTTCCATCAGACTTGAAAGATTAGACAGCGAAATTTGCCAGTCTGCGGAAGTTTTTACAAGGGGAATCTTCCCTCCTGCAAAAAGTTCTCTCACATCCAGTACGCTCTCCGCAAATGCCCAGCATAAAAGCAATGCAGACTCTATCACTACCGCTGCCGGAGGAACCAGAAATCCCGACGCAATGGCTGCAGCGAGTGCCTGTGCCTCTGTTCTTTTTACATTATCTGCCATCAAACATGCAAAGTTTACGCCTTCTCTGATGAACAAGAGCTTTGATGCCACAGATTTAAGGTTATCTATATCATTGTCTCTTCCTCCAAAAACATATTCCATCTGATATGCAAGACTTTCTTTTGACGGATCTGTGTAATTTCCCAGATGATTCATCAGATACTGCTGAAACAAAACCCCAGAAGTATAACTGCTATCTGCTGTCACTCCGTCCGGCATCTCCATTCCCTGTTGCAGCTGTCTTCCCGAAACCATTGTGTCTTTGCTGACTGTCCGGGTGGAAATTTCCCGTCCGGGTGGCAAAACCAGCTCCAGTATTCCCATTTTCATAATTCTTTTTATAATACTGATGGGATTGTCAGCCTGTGGCTGCGTCGGTGCTGGCTGGGTTGATATTTGTCCTTCCTGTTGCTGCCTGTTTTCAGCTTCCTGTGCTGCCTGCCGGCTTTTCTGAGAAGCCTGATTCATTTCTGAATCATATCTGTCGATGGAGCCTCCTGTCTCCGCCTGTTTCGCTTTCAGATCCGCCTCTTCTGTTTTTCTCTCTCGATCAGACATTTTGTTGAGAAGGAGCTGTACCCCCTGACTTCCAAGAGTTTCCTGCATATACTGCACAATCTGCTGATAAAAAACCTCTCCGCACTCATCTGTCAGAAGCCGGTAACCGGTAAGTCCGCTCTGATGCAGTTCAAGTTTCTGACTGTTCTGCTTTAACACCGGTTTCATATAGGATTCCAGATTATCGCAGATCTTTGCGAGATTAAGCTGCCCGCCTCCCATGGAACCATCCAGCGCAAACAGATCATATTCCTCAAGAAGTTTCCTGTCATACTGTCCAAATACAGAATAAAGTCCGATATCCATACTGTTGAGTATTTGGGTTCTGGCCGATGCCATACGTACAGATTCTATACTTGTACATACAAGAGACAAAAGCAGACTGAGTATTAATGCAAGAAATAATGTAATGCTTCCTCTTTCCTTTCCGCAATATTTCATACAGGAAGTACACCTCCTTCTCTTTTCATCTTAAATAGAATTACTCTGTTTGGCGATCTTTGAAAGAATGCTCTGCACCAGTTCGGTCAGCTGCTCTTTGAAAATAATGACAAGCCCGATCAGGACTACAAGAATCAGAATGATCTCCACAACACCTACAGCGTCTTCTTCCTCTGCGAATCTTCGTATCAGTCCGTTTTTCTTTTTTATCTGTCTTATCAATTGTCCCATTTTTTCCCTCCATATCCAAAAGCACCCTTTACGCTGCACAGAATTTACTGCAGCACCTTATCATGTTTCTCCGTAGAAAGACATAAAAGCAGGAATCATGACAATTGCCATAACGACAATAAGCATCATGATCATCGGCACCAGAAGTTTTGTAGCTGCAGCCTCTCCAAGAACACGTGCTTTTCTCTTTCGTTCTTCCCATGCTTCGGTTGATTCTCTTTCAAGCATATCAGCCATCTGTCTGCTGCCCTTCTGGAGATTCTGGATAAGAAGCGTGGCAAATGTTTTATACTTTGCCTGACCACATCTTTCTCCAAATCTTCTGTATGCTTCACTTTCAGAAACTCCGCTTTCCATCTCATAGCAGACAATCCGTATCTCTTCATACGCAGGTCTTGGATTCCGCTTTCTCTTTCTTCCATAATCCAGAGAAATTTTCTGGAATGCCTTTCTTACAGTCATCCCGGCCTGAACCAGAAGCGTAAATTTCATAATCAGTCCCGGATAATCCATAAGAAGTTCTTCATACCGTTTCTGAAGCTGAACCTGTTCTTCTCTCCCTTTCATCACAAGAATTGCCATTGCCGCAATAAGAAACAGTCCTGTCAGAAGCATTCCGGAAGTGTCTGCCGGACTTTCCCATTTTACCTTTTTTCCATTCAGCTTATCCGGAAGATAATAATAATCCGGATCACTGCGCTGCTCGTTATACCGGGATACTGCCTCTGCAATACTTTTTTGTGCCTGTTCTTTTCTGGTCAGCTTCTTATTCTGTTTCGGTTCTTCCTCCTGCTCTTCCAGTTCCTTCTCCGGTACCTGAATGTACATGGAGACCGGTTCTTCTCCGTCAACGGATACCATAAATTCCTTCTCATATGATCCTGTATCCTCCTTTTCCAGACGGTATCCCTGAGGATACACCTGTCCACCGTTTTGCAAAGTAAGGATCATGCCCAGCAGATTTCCGGCTATCGCTACTACCGCAAAAAGTCTGATACCATCCTTCCCTCCGATTCCGGAAGATGGAATCCATCCTTTTTTCCAGCCGGTCAGTGCACACAGGATCATAACAAAAATGACAACATGTATCCACATTTGTACTGTCACACCTCAATATCTACAATCCTTCTGCCAAGCCAGTATGCCGCAGCATAAATGACAAGACAGATACTCATTGCTGCAATTCCAAAGGGATTTCCATAAAGAACACTTAAGAAACCCGGTGAAGTCATCTGCAAGTACAGGATAATTCCCACAGGCATAAGACTCATGATCATCTGTTCTGACTTCTTTGCTGCCAGTGTAGCCTCTATCTCTTTTTTAACGTCAATCTTATCTCCAAGCATACGAGACACCTTCTGAATTACCCGGTTCATATCACCACCTGTACGCTTGGCTGTATAAAATACAGAGGCAAAATTTTCGATATCTTCTATCTGACTTCTTTCTCCAAGATCCAGAAACAGCTCTTCCAGCGGAACACTGATATGCTGCTGGCTTTCAATATAGCGAAATTCCTCCACAATATCCGTTCCCTTTCCGTAGAGTCTCTCCAAATCTCTGACACAGGTTTTTACCGCGCTTTCCACCGAATATCCAGCCTGAACCGCAACACTCAGCGAAGTAAGTGCATCCTTAAACTGATAATTCAGATTCTTCCGTCTTTCCCTGATCATACGATTTTTCTGCCATTTCAGATAAAACACAGGAACGGGAAGCATAAGAAGCAACACCCATTTACTTTTGTAAAAAAGATAATCTGCCATTATGCACAACGCCAGTGCCTGTCCCATATATTTCAGAAGTTCTTTCATAGAAAAATGATAATGATCATAATTACGTTTCTGATAAAGCTGTTCTTTTTCTTTCCCTTTCATAGTTCAATCCCCGCTCTTTCCAGTTTTTCCACATGAAGGAGGGATGCTGTCTTTACAAGACCTTTCCCTTCCTGCCATTGATACAGCGGCCGGATACGGATTTCTCCATTTTCAAAGCCGCACACCTCAGTTACTTCCAGCAATTTCCTTGATTTATCCCTCATTCTTCCCAGATGTACCAGAATATCCACTCCGGAAGCAATCTGTCTTCTGATTGCTTCCAATGGAAGATCAACGCCCATCAGAACCATTGTTTCCAGTCTGGATAACATATCCCTGGCAGAATTGGCATGGGCAGTAGACAGCGACCCTTCATGCCCTGTATTCAATGCCTGAAGCATATCCATTGCCTCTCCGCCGCGGACTTCTCCCACTATGATTCTGTCCGGACGCATTCGTAATGCAGATTTGATCAGATCTCTGATTGTAACAGAAACTGCTCCTTCCATGTTTGCCATCTTTGCTTCCAGCCGGACCAGATTGTCAATTCCCCTGATACGAAGTTCTGCATTATCTTCTATTGTGATCAGTCTTTCGTCCTTGGGGATATATTCCGACATTGCTGCAAGAAATGTAGTCTTTCCGCTTCCAGTTCCGCCTCCTATGACCATGGAATATCTGGCCTTCACAAGCTTCTCCAGAAATTCTGCACATTCCTGTGTGATACTTCCCAGTGCGATCAGCTTTTCCATTGTAATGGGGTGTTCAGGAAAACGCCTTATAGTGAGAATCGGACCATTTAATGCAACCGGATAAATTACAGCATTTACCCTGGAACCATTTTCCAGTCTTGCATCCACGATCGGCATGGATTCATTGATCACACGATTACATTTTCCAACAATCTGCTGGATCACATCCTCCAGTTTCTCAGCAGAAGTAAAACTTTTATGCCATTTCATAAGCTTGCCAGCCCGTTCTACAAAAATGGTATCCGGCCCGTTTACCATGATCTCAGTCACTGTCTCATCATCCACCAGTTCCTGAAGCACATCCAGTTTGCGGACAGAATAAAACAGTTCCTGACGAAGCTGTACCTTTTCTTTCAGCGCAAGACGGACATCTTTTATCTGGTTCAGAATCAGCTCATCAATTACATCAAGGATTTCTTTATCCGATAATTCTCTGGACAGATCCAGTTCTTCCATCAGCATCTGCCGCAGCTTTCTAAATACATCTTTGTTCATCCTTTTTCCCTTTACAGCATCTTTCCGGAACTTTTTTAATTTTCTTTTTTCTGGCTTTCTTTTCTCAGAAGGTTCCGCACATAATCTCCCAGTTCACTCCACATCAGCTGTTCAACATACGCAGGTGACAGGCAGGTTGCCATATGAAACGGTGGATTTATCTTTTCCGTCTTTTCCAGAATCTGAGGATAATCCCAGATTCGGACCAGATTCTCAAACTGCGCAATCTTACACTGTGAAACAGCATCAGACAATACAGGCATATAAATCTTCTTACACATATCCAGCAGCTGGAAATTTTCATCAATCCCACATCCAATATCCAGCACAATCACTTCATAAGAACTGTCAAGTATAAGCATCTGAAAAAGCCGTTCCCAGTCCTGCCAGGCTGTTGTACGGATGTCTGCCGGCATCTGCACAGGTGGAACATAATCCAGATTATTGATCGTCTGTATCATACTGTTCATCTTATAGAGAAGATTCTGATTATCTTGTCTCACATAATAAAGAAGATCACTCAGATTGTGGGCAAAACCTTTTCCCATCAATTCTTCAAATCCGGAATATTCTTCCATATTCAGATAAAGAACGGCTCGTTCTTTGGCAAGTATCTGTCCAAGTGTCAATGCAAAAGAGGTTTTCAGACAACGTCCCAGAGGTGAAAATATTCCAATAATTTCTGTTGTCTTTTTTAATACAGCAATCTGATCTGCCACTGTCTTTTTTTCGGCGCCATAACATGCCATCACTTCCCGGAGAACATCAGAAGAAGACTGATATTTATACACACTTGGATACTGGTCAAGTTCCGGAGGGTGTACCCCTTCCGACAAAATGATGATCTTCCCGATATCCAGATCCCGGACTTCCCGGCACATAGCCCGCCCGGAGATCAACAGCAACTCTATATGTGTTTGTTTCCCATAGGCGATCAGGTTCTCTACAGATGTAAATGCCTGTATCTCAAAGGGAATATTCTTCTTCCGGTTCATATAGTCCATAAAGTTCAGCGCATAATCCACTTCCAGATCGCATACTGCAAAAATATTTCTTTTCAATAGATACCTCCTGCATATAACAACACACTTATAAAAACAGGAATCGTAAAATGGAAATTTTCAGGAGCAGCAATACTTTTTCTCCGATAGGAACTAATCTTTCCCGTACTGACTGTACATTTCACATATTCAATAAAATAAAGGATACGTTCACAGAAATTGTGGTTAAAGATCAGAAGTGCGGCAGAAATACCTGCACCTGTCAGAAAAGAAATAAAGATGCATTTTATGATAGATTCACAGCCCATTATCCCTCCCAGTGCGCAGAATAATTTAATATCTCCGGCACCTATCATCCCAAAAGCAAAGAGGATCATAAGAAATAACGGCATTACGCTTCCCATTATAAAAAATCCAATTCCCGTAATATTCTTTTGCCATATACAGACAAACAGTCCCACAGACATGGAAAAAATAATCCATCCGTTATCAACTTTTGCTGTACGGATATCCATGATCATGGCAGTTCCGGCAACCGTTACAGGAAAAAGGTGAAAAAATGCATATTGCATCACCTCCAGTCTTATATTTTTCGCAACTGTTTCGATACTGTTCATACAATAGGAAACAGTCTGTCTCTTCTTTGGTATTTTAAAAAAATAAAAGTGGAATTAACCGCCGAACTGACGGGATTGAATCACCAGAAGAACTCTGGTGAGTATTATTATAGGACCGGACAATCCATTTGTCCAGTCCTATTTTTTGTCGAATTTCTAAAATATTTATAAACTTGTTACCTGTCCACACGCTGCTATCCCGAAATATACTATGCGAAGTGTATTACTGAGAACAAATTGAACAGTAACATAAACCCGGCTATAATGCACTTCACAGAAAGAATATCATGCACCTGTCAATTAGAGTTCGATTTCCTGTCTGCATCCTTCCGGTACAATGATAATACCATTTTCTGTATCTTTCACTATGCTTCCACCAGTAACATCGGCTATTTCATGAATATTTCTCAGCAGATAGGTCATACCTCCATTTTCTGCTGAAGCTTCCAGAGTGAGTTTATTTCCCTCTCTTACAGCTTTTACTGTAAAAGCTGTCTCTCCTTTACGCGTCACTACCTCACAGGATGCAGTTTCATTTACTTCATAAACCTGAATCTGTACATCTTTCTCCAGTTCATAATCAACGGTAGTATCTACAGCACCAATCGGAAGCAGAGTATTCTCTCTTACAAATACAGGCAGTGAAAAAAAATCATAATCTTCTTCATACCATCTTCCGCCTTCTTTGACTTCTCCGCTTAAAAGATGAGTCCATTTTCCTGCCGGCAGATAATATTCTGCATGACCTTCTTTGTTGAAGATTGGTGCAACCAGAATACTGTCACCTAACATATACTGCATATCCAGATATTTGGTTGCAGGATCATCGTTAAATTCCATGATCATTGCACGCATGGACGGAATACCTGTCTTGTGTGATTTTACGGCCATAGAATACAGATATGGGAGTAATCTTAATTTCAGCTTTGTAAACTTACGGCATACATCTACAGCTTCTTCATCAAACAGCCACGGTACACGATAACTCTTGGAACCATGGAGACGGCTGTGTGTGGAAAGAAGACCAAACTGCAGCCAGCGTTTGTATACATCCGGTGCTGCTGTCATTTCAAATCCGCCCATATCATGACTCCAGAAGGAAAATCCTGATAAAGTAAAGGACAGACCACCTCTTAAGCTCTCAGCCATGGAGGCATAGGTTGCAGAACAGTCACCGCCCCAGTGTGCCGGGAACTGCTGACCACCGACGGTGGCAGAACGCGCGAACAGTACAGCTTCGCCGGTTCCTCTCTCACGCTCCAGTAATTCGAAAACTGCCTGATTATACAGATAAGTATAGTAATTATGCATTTTCACCGGATCGGAATGGTCAAAATACTCGATTTCTTTCACCGGGATTCTCTCACCAAAATCAGTTTTAAAGCAATCCACGCCCATATCCAATAGCGTCTTTAACTTGCCCTGATACCATGCCACAGCATCCGGATTCGTAAAATCAACCAGTGCCATACCAGGCTGCCACAGATCCGTCTGCCATACGCTTCCGTTTGTTTTCTTAACCAGATAACCATGATCCTTTCCCTCTTTGAACAGACAGGATTTCTGTCCGATATACGGATTGATCCATACACAGATGTGAAGCCCGCGATCATGATACCGTTTCAGCATGCCTTTCGGATCCGGGAATGTCGCGGGATCCCATTCAAAGTTACACCACTCATAGGCATCCATCCAGTAACAGTCAAAATGGAACACATGCAGCGGAATCTCCCGGTCTGCCATGCCCTGAATAAAACCGGAAGTGGTCGCCTCATCATAATTCGTAGTAAAAGAAGTCGTCAACCACAATCCGAACGACCATGCCGGCGACAATGCCGGTTTTCCGGTCAGTTCTGTGTATTTTTCTACGGTTCCCATCGGCGTTTTTCCACTGATCACATAATAATCCAGACGTTCCCCCTCCACGGAAAACTGGATCCGTTCTACCTTCTCACTGGCGATCTCATACGCCACATCGCCCTCGTTGTCCACCAGGATACCGTAGCCTTTATTTGTCACATAGAACGGGATATTTTTATAGGCAATCTCACTGGCAGTTCCGCCATCCTCGTTCCACATCTCTACCACCTGTCCGTTTTTTACGAACGGCGTGAAACGTTCCCCGAGTCCGTAGACATATTCATCCACATCGAGGAACATCTGCTCCAGCATATAGTTTTTCCCGGTTTTTGTATTCTGCATATAGGCAAGATTCCGGAAACTCGACTCTGTGAGGAAAGTATCTACCTCATAAAATGCCATCTTGTATCCATTCGGTGCTTTATCGATCACCGCTTTCAGAGAGCCCGTCTGATAGATCAGCTGCTCCTCATTCTCCTCGATCCGCACATGCGCATCGCCGGTATAAATCTTTGCAAAAGGTCCATTATATACGGCTCCGTCATGATGCACCGCAGACACTTTGATCACACCGTCCATCGGACTGGACAGTGTCACCGTCAGAAGCGGGATATTCAGACAGCTTCCCCGATCCACGATATGGGAACACGGCAGATACATCGTCAATTCCTGCCCGTATACCCGGTGACTTCCGTACTCTACTGCATAGGCAGCTTTCATCTCATCACGAAGCAGCCAGTAACCATTGGTAAATTTCATAATTTCCTGTCTCCTTTACATTATGTTTGTAGCCCTCAGAAATCTTCTCATTTTTTAAACGATTCTTCTTTTATTATAGAAATTCCCCACATAAAACACAAGATTCTCACTCACTTTTCTTTGATTTTTCGTAACTGTTCAGTACCTTCACAGTGGACAGTGGCTACTGAATAGTTACGGTTTTTCATAATATTTAGATTTTACTTTCCTTGTCAAATCCCGGTATCTGTGTATAATAAACCTCAGAATATAATCATTCGGCATATTCGCAGTTACGCGAGTAGAAAACCTCGCAGAACTCTATCTACTAAATGGTTATAAAAAGACACATAAAGGAGAGACTCTAATGGAAAATATTAAAATCGGATATATCGGCCTTGGATGCCGTGGAAAAGATCTGCTGGAAAATATCGTTCTGGCTCAGAAAGAACAGGTTGTCGCTGTCTGCGATGTTTATGAAGATCGCGCCCGGGAAGGAGCGAAAGTAGTGGAAGCTGCCGGACAGCCGACACCTTTTGTATCTACCGATTATAAAGATATTATCGCAAATGAAGAGGTAAATACGATCATCATCGCAACAGCCTGGGAATCTCATGTAGAAATCGCCCTTGCTGCCATGTATGCCGGAAAAGCCGTAGCCATGGAAGTCGGTGGCGCTTACTCTCTGGAAGACTGCTACAAACTGGTCGATGCTTATGAAAAAACTAAAACACCGTTCATGTTCCTGGAGAACTGCTGCTTCGGCCGCCGCGAACTGATGGTGTTAAATATGGTAGAACAGGGTGTTCTCGGTGAGGTAGTTCACTGCGCCGGTGGATATCAGCATGATCTGAGAGACGAAATCGCATTCGGAAAAGAGAACAGACATTACCGCCTTAGAAATTATCTGTCCAGAAACTGCGAAAACTATCCGACTCACGATCTGGGACCGATCGCCAGGATCCTGAATATCAACCACGGAAACCGGATGCTCACCCTTTCTTCCTTCGCCTCCAAGTCCGCAGGACTCCATGAGTTCATCATGCAGAATAAGAGCGATGACGAAAGACTGAAACAGGCACATTTTGCCCAGGGTGATATCATCACCACAATGATCCGCTGTGCCAACGGAGAAACCATCCAGCTGACCCTCGACACCACCCTGCCGAGATACTACAGCCGTAACTTCACTGTCCGCGGAACCAAAGGCATGTACGAAGAAGCCACCGATTCTGTCTTCATCGACCGCAAAGAAGACCGCGATCACGATTTTGACTGGAGAAAAGAGTGCAGCGGAAACGCTGATACCTACGCCGAAACCTACGATCATCCGATCTGGAAAAAATTCCTCGAAGAAGGCGTCCAGGGCAGCCACGGCGGCATGGACTGGCTGGAATTCGAACAGTTCTTCCAGTGCCTGCGCGAAGACAGCCCGATGCCGGTAGATGTCTACGATGCAGCTTCCTGGATGGCGATCACAGCCCTGTCCGAGATGTCCGTAGCCAGAGGCGGTGCTGTCGTTGATATTCCGGATTTTACCAACGGAAAATGGGTGATGGGTCTGGACACAGCCGGTGAACGGTAATCCATATGAACATAACTTTTTCCATATAATTTCAGCATAGGAAAACAGTGACGGTTGGTTTACATAAAGTCAACCGTCACTGTTTTCTTATAACAACGTTCTATTTGCTCTCTTATTTTCGGATTGCCGAAACAAATCTTGATGTGATCTCCGCAGGTCTTGTGATTGCCCCTCCGACTACCAGGGCGAATGCTCCCGCTTCCAGAGCTTTTTTTGCCTGTTCCGGATAATGAATATGTCCCTCTGCGATGATCTTTGCCGGACATTTCTCAGAAAGTTCATGGATAAACGCATAATCAATATCATCCCATCCCTTTGTCTCCGGTGTATAGCCACGCATCGTAGTCCCCACAAAATCGGCTCCTGCCTGTGCACATGTGATCCCTTCTTCTATCGTTGCGCAGTCTGCCATCACCAACTGCTGCGGGTACTTTTCTTTGATCGCGCGGATGAATTCCGGTGCACTGCTTCCGTCCGGGCGTCTGGAACCGGTTCCCTGCACTGCTACAATCTCCACACCACATGCGACTAAGGCATCCACCTCTTTCATCGTCACCGTAATATACATTGGTGTTCCTTCATAGTCTTTTTTAATAATTCCGATCACCGGAAGATCTACTACTTCTTTAATTTGTGTAATATCCCGTACAGTATTGGCACGGATTCCGACTGCTCCCGACTGCGCTGCTGCTTTCGCCATCAGTGGCATGATGCCTCCTTCTTTTGTATACAATGGCTCATGCTCCAAAGCCTGACAGGAGACAATAAGCCCTCCCCTGATCTGTTCAAATATTTTCTGCTTCTCCATCCTTTAATTCCACCTTTCCTCTCTTGCACAAACACAAGATTGTCTGCAAAACTGCATTGTGAAAATTTCTTTTCTTTTTAATATTCTCTGCTATTCATTATCGCATGATATCACACCCACGTATTCTAGTTAATCATCATACTCTTCTTCCCAGTAATCATAGGCATCGTCATATCCGTCATCATAATCATCGTCTCCAAACTCTTCTGCCCACTCTTCCGCAAAATCATCGGGATCATCGTAATCATCCACATCGTAGGGATCTGTTTTTTTCAGGGAACCTGAGCCACCGGAATGTCCCGAGAAACTGCCGGAACCGGATCCTCCGGCATGTCCGGAAGCACTTCCGGAATTACCACTACCGTCCGAATCGGCACCGCTTGCGGATCCATTTTTCTCTTCCTCCGGATAGATTTTTCCCCGGTTCGTATAAAGTTCATACCCGTCTTCTCCCCGCTCGATCCTGTAATACACTCCGTATTCCCTGGAGATTGTCAGTTCGCCCTCCGGGTCTCTTTCATTGATCTTTACAGCATATTTTCTGTCTCCGACAAATATTTTATAGAAGCCATCTCTTTCCACCGGTCGCTGATCTTTTACTTTGCACTCCTCTTTCAGCAGTTCCACAAAAGGATCATAATTTCCATCCTTTGTAGCCTCTTCGAATATAGAATCTATGGAGTCACAGTAATAACTCAGTTCATAATAAAAATACTGATAGTCGGAATCATCATCCAAGAAATTATAAGTATCGGAGTACGTTCTCTGATTGTATTGTTCATAATATACTCTGAGATCCTCGATTCCGGCGGCCCGCATCTTTTTTTGCAGACTGATCCGGTAATTTTCCATATATTCCTTTGCCTGCTCATATGCTTTCTCATCCGCTGCTTTTTCATCCAGTTCCTTCTGTTCTTTTGCTTCTTTCTGTTCTCTTCTGCTCGTATTATCCCACTGGATACATTTGTAAAATCCAAAGATAAACAGGAAAATGAGGCAGATGCATCCTATGTTTACTGCTGTTCTTCTTTTGTCCATATTCTGACTGTCACAACCCTTCTCTGTAGATCCGGTTGATTGTTGCCTGTGCATGTTCCAGTTCTTTTTTCTGAATAATGGCATTCCGGTCACTTAAGATAGCCAGCATCTCATCCACCACATCCTCCGGCCGTGGATTCGAGATGCGATAAAGATATCCTAACATCCGCGTTGCGGTATAGTCTGTGTTCATATGTTTATATGCAATCTCCCGGCAAAAATCATCCGGGTAGCCTTTTTCTTTTAACGCATCATAGACAGCATCTGTTCTTGATTTCATTCGTGTAATACTCCTTTTTCATTCTGGTTCATCCCTGCCACTCATTATATCACAATCCTTCTTTCGTAGCTTAACTGTATTTTTTATATACAAAAGAAATGATTCTGAAGCGATGGCTGGATTCTTTCCATTATGTTTCTATTAATACCTTCTTTTGAGCGTCATAAAAAGCGCCTGTACTGTACTTTACATTCCACTATGTTTCTATTAATACAGGAGGGTCTTATAATGTGACAACAGCAGAAATGATCTTTACATTCCACTATGTTTCTATTAATACGTGGTTCAAGCCGGAACATGCCGACACAGAAAAGTACTTTACATTCCACTATGTTTCTATTAATACTTTATACAGTTTCATGTATAATCGGTTGAATATTTTCTTTACATTACACTATGTTTCTATTAATACGTCTGTAACACATTGCCACTTTTGTCATACAGAATCCTTTACATTCCACTATGTTTCTATTAATACGGCTCAATGTTGCCTTGGTTGCCTCAACTTCTCGCCTTTACATTCCACTATGTTTCTATTAATACTCCTGCGCCGACCAAAATGCAGACCGGATTGCTTCTTTACATTCCACTATGTTTCTATTAATACGAAAACTTCTGATTGTTTACACTTGTTTCCTTGTACTTTACATTCCACTATGTTTCTATTAATACAACTACCTCCAACTTTTTCAAGTCTTCGATAAGCCACTTTACATTCCACTATGTTTCTATTAATACTCGAGGAAGAATACAAAGAGTACCACGCACTGAACTTTACATTCCACTATGTTTCTATTAATACATGTCGGGAAAGGTCAAAAGTGGTTGAACACTAACTACTTTACATTCCACTATGTTTCTATTAATACTTGTCGAGTTTTTTGCATTGCGTCTACAACGTCTTTCTTTACATTCCACTATGTTTCTATTAATAC
>ERZ779820.830-NODE-830-length-20245-cov-4.022784_pt1 | contig 20245 bp, 19 predicted proteins | sample MGYA00511563_ERZ779820 | MGnify/ENA primary metagenome ERZ779820 (study PRJEB29588, sample SAMEA1964852) | human gut metagenome | biome: human gut; feature: human-associated habitat; material: faeces | place: Denmark | collected 2008/2010 ...
AACGCATTCGTAATGCGTGGGTCGCCGGTTCGAGTCCGGCCGGGAGCTTTTCCCGAAACCCTTGCAGAATAAGGGTTTTTCTTATTTCTAAGCATAATTTCAGCCGTCCGGAAAGGGCGGCTTTTTTAGTTTTTTCCGGTCAAGCTCCTGTTTCCGCAGTGCGATATTTTTTAATAGAATCGTAAGTAGGGGTTAAAGAACATATTCAGGAAAAATGATAAAATAAAATCAGAAACGATTTGGAGCGATTATCAAAAGAGCTTAATTGGAGGAAAAAAAGATGGCAAAATTAGAGCGTGAATTAAATTATGATTTCGATGAACTGCTTCATCGTATTGACCAAGGAATTATGAATGGAAGTTCAACAGCCTCTCTTGAAGATGCCAGCGATTTTATGGATTCTGATGCAAGGTGCAGTGTGCGTGTTTTTGAAAGATACAGTGCAATGGGAGGTAATCGTGTCAGCCTCAATATTACATTGTTCCAGAACGGTAATGGTCCGGTAAAACTCTCCGCAATTACATCCGGCGGAAGTCAGGCGATGTTATTTAAAATCAATACCTTTGGAGAATCAGCATTTCTGGATCGTCTGAGAGAAATTTTAGATTAAGAATAAGGAGGATTCTATGATTCTGTTTCATTTGCTTGAAATAATATTCCCTCTCATATTTTTATTAGTTTTGGGAATGTTTATATTTATGTTTGCAAGGGGAATACATACCTGTCATAACAATAATCATTCACCACGCTTAACCGTACCAGCAAAAATCGTTTCCAAACGTCAGAGTACGATGCATCACAGCCACCCAAATTCTGGCGATATATCAGGAGCACATGGGTATCACAGTACATCAAGTACCACCTATTTTATCACGTTTCAGGTTGAAAGTGGTGACAGAATGGAATTATCAATGTCTGGAACGGAGTATGGCATGCTTGCAGAGGGTGATGAGGGCAGACTGACCTTTCAGGGAACCAGATATCTTGCATTTGATAGGAATATTTAATATTGACTTCCCTTCTGATTTTCCGTATTATGAAAATACAAAATCCTTGTAAAATATACAAAGAAAAATACATAAAATATTTTGTAAGAAGAACTATTGGAGAACATCATGACAGAAGAAGAATATTTAAAAACTTACAATCCGAATAAGTATGAAAAGCCTTCTGTTACAACCGACATTCTGATTTTTACGGTCAATGAAAATCACGAATTGGAGCTTTTGTTAATTAAACGGGGAGGGCATCCATACAAAGGAAAATGGGCGATTCCCGGGGGATTTGTCAATATGACAGAATCCCTTGATGACGGAGCAAAAAGAGAGTTAAAAGAAGAAACCGGGCTGAGCGGAGACTACCATCTGGAACAGCTTTATACATTCGGAGGCGTTAACCGGGACCCAAGAATGCGCGTAATTTCTGTTGCTTACATGGCACTGATTCCTAAGGCAGCTCTCTTACCGCGGGCTGGAGATGATGCAGCAGAAGCCATGTTTTTTCGGGTAAGCATCAATGACCGGGAGCTTCAGCTTGTGGGAGAAAACAAAACGCTGCTGACTGCCAAAGATTTGGCCTTTGACCATGAAGAAATCATCTGTACTGCATGGAAACGTCTTGCTGGAAAACTAGACTATACTGATCTTGCTTTTGAGTTCTTGAACAACAAAAATGATTTTACCCTTGGAGAGCTGCGTGGAATCTATGAATGCATCAAAGGACAAACTATAGATGCAGGAAACTTTGCAAAAATGTTTAAAAGCAAATACTTAAATACTGGAATCGTATCTGTTATCACAGAAGAAAAAGAGAGTTCTTCAAAAACAGCCCCAAAGCACTATCATTATACAAGATAAGAGGAGGAACATGTTATGTCAAGAAAGTATCTCATTGTTGTGGATATGCAGGAAGATTTCGTGTATGGATCACTTGGAAGTCCAGAAGCCCGCGAGATTGTTCCGGCAGTTGTAGAAATGGTAAAAGGCTTTGGCGGAACGGTACTGTTTACAAAAGATACACACCAGAATAATTATCTGGATACGCAGGAAGGAAAGTTTCTGCCCGTACCACACTGTATCAATTTAACAAAAGGATGGGAACTCATTGAACCACTAAAAATCATACAGCAGGAGAAGCAATATCCAGTATATGTCAAAGGTACGTTTGGATGCACCAGCCTGGCCATGGATTTACAGGCAGAGCATAGCAAGCAGGAGATTGAATCCATTGAGTTAATCGGAGTTTGTACGGATATCTGTGTGGTATCCAATGCGCTGCTGTTAAAAGCATATCTGCCGGAGGTGCCTATCATCGTACACACAGGCTGCTGCGCAGGAGTTTCCCCTCAAAAACACGAAGCAGCTTTAGAAACCATGAGAAGCTGTCAAATCACGGTCAAATAGGAAAACGGAGTTTACGAAAAAGCTTTGAAAGAGCAGACTGAAACTTTATAACAGGAGGATATTTTACGATGAGAAAGAATTTTGGAGCAAAACCATGGACTTATCCGCAGCCGGTATTGATGATTGCAGCCTATGGAGAGGATGGTACACCAAATGTGATGAATGCAGCCTGGGGAGGAATCAGCGACGACACACAGATCTCCATCTGTGTCAGCGCAGAACACAAAACCACAAAAAATATTCTGTCCAGAAAGGCCTTTACGGTCAGCATGGCAGAGGCTTCCTATGTAAAGGAATGTGACTATGTGGGAATTGTGTCTGGAAACGATGTGCCGGATAAATTCCAAAAAGTCGGCTTTCATGCAGAACCGTCTGAGTTTGTAGATGCTCCCATGATTAAGGAACTTCACATGGCGCTGGAATGTAAACTGGTAAGCTACGATCCGGAAACCTGCAGGTTAGTGGGAGAAATCATCAATGTCAGTGCAGACGAGAGTATCATCGGAGAGGACGGAAAGATTGATCCGGAACGGCTGCAGCCCATCATCTTTGATCCGGTACACAATAAATATCGGGTCATCGGGGAAGTGGCAGGAAATGCATTCCGAGACGGATTAGCGCTGAAATAGCGGGAGCACAATTTATAAAATAATTGTTTTGATTTCAAATGGCTGAGAGCAGGCGATTCTGCTTTCAGCCATTTTTTGTTCCAGAAGCGCCCCGCCGCAGGTGGAGAAGCTCGCAAGCGAGCTTCTTTTTTATACCATAGCAATAAGAATGCTAACAACCTAGAATTTTTACTTTGCAGAAAAAAGGCTTACAGAGGTTTAACATTCCGTTAACAGAAGTATGGTATCAAAAAATAAAAAAGAGTCGTATACTGAAGAACGTGATGGAAAGAGAGGAATAAGAAACTATGAAAAATACGATTTATGTGAATCCTGGAAAGAAGAAAAGAATTTCGATTCTTCCCTATATTCTGATTCTTCCGGCTATGGCTCTGTTTATGATCTTTAACTTTTATCCGTTTTTAAAGGCAATTCTGTTATCCTTTTCAATGACTAACAAACAAGGAGAGGTGACACAGTGGGTAGGACTGGCCAACTGGGTACGGGTTTTGACAAAAGACTCCTTTTGGGATGTCATTTGGATCACTCTGAAAATGGCAGGGATCAATCTGGTATTTACTTTTGCGATTGCATTGATCTTTGCCTTGCTTGCCACCAAAAAGGTTCGGTTTTCTAAATGGTATCAGACAATGTATGCACTTCCCATGGCTATCGCATCCTCACCGGCTGCTGCAATTTTTTTGTTTATTTTCCGGCAAAAAAATGGATTACTCAATAATTTGCTTGGAACTTCCATCAGCTGGACGACAAAGCTTCCTTATGCGTTTTGGGCTGTGTGTTCCATGACGATCTGGATGCATGTGGGTATTAGTTTTATCTTTCTGTTAGTTGGTTTCCGCAATGTGCCTGAGGAGGTACTGGAAAGTGCCTGGCTGGATGGCGCTGGTCCCTTGGCCCGAATTCGCCACATCCTGATTCCTATGGCTTCTCCTCAGCTGTTTTTTGTTCTTTTTCTGAATATTTCCAGTTCCTTCCGAAGTTTTGCCCAGATCCGCCTGCTAACGGGAGGCGGGCCAGCTAATGGAACGAAGAATCTGATTTATTATATCTATGAAAATGCCATGATCAACGGACGGTTTGAGACGGCATGTGTCCAGGCAGTAGTTCTGTTTATTCTGATCTTCAGTATAACGCAGATTCAATTTGCACTGGAGAAAAGGATGGTACATTATCAATGAATATGGCAAGAAAAAAACTAATAAAAGAAGCCCTGGCATTCGGGCTTCGTGCAGCCCTTGGAATTATCTTTATTTCCCCTTTGATCCTTGGTGTTTTGTTTTCCCTGCAGAGTGAATTGGAACTGGGAACGTATCCATTAAAGCTTTTTACGGATCATCCCACGCTGCAGAATTATCAACAGGTATTTCAAAAGGTTCCCATGTTTACATATCTGAAGAATACCGGAATTGTCTGTCTTATCTGCATTCTGGCGCAGATAATCATTTCCTGCCTGACAGCTTACGGATTTGTATTTTTTCGCTTTCCTGGAAAAAATCTTCTGTTTACATTAGTGCTGATGACAACCATGATTCCCGGTGAAGTAGTTGTCATCACCAATTACATGACAATCCAAAAATTGGATCTGATCAACACTTATGCGGGACTGGTGCTTCCGTCACTGACCTCCGGTACTTCGATCTTTCTTATGCGGCAGTATTTTTTGACACTGCCCAAAGATTTCCGGGACGCGGCACGACTGGACGGATGCGGGGATCTGGGATTTTTGTTTCATATCGTATTTCCTCTTTCAATTCCTACGATCTCCTCTCTGGCTATTTATCAGTTCGTTCTGATCTACAATCAGTTTTTCTGGCCGCTTCTAGTGACTAATACAGACAGAATGAGGACTATTCAGATCGGTATTTCCCTTCTGGTTACAGGAGATATTGTAAATTATGGCCATATTCTGGCCGGAGCAGTAATTGCGATTCTGCCCTCCGCACTGATCTATATCATTGGACAGGATTACATGATTAAGGGAATGACAGCTGGCGGTGTTAAGGGCTGATTCCATAGAACAAAAGAAATTTTGAAAAGAGAGGTATAAAGGAATGAAACGCTATGATGCAGCAAGACGAAGCATGGCTCTGGGAATGGCAGTCATGATGGGAGTGGGAGGAATCACTGGTTGTGGACAAAAGGAGACCAAACCGGCAGCAGAGACTACAAAAGAAGTGACCGAAGTCTCGGAACAGACAGCTGCGGAGACAAAGACCGAAGCGCCTGAGCAGGCTGCTCCCGAGGAAGTTGTGTGGTGGACGTATTTTGGTGACGCCAACATTGGATATCTTCAGACAGTAATCGACAGATTTAATGAAAGCCAGTCAGAATACCATGTGACGATTGAATATCAGGGAAAGCAGGATGAAATGAATGCGAAGATCCAGTCTACCGCCCAGAAGGATCTTCCGGCTCTGTTTTCCGGCGCTGTGGAAAATGTAGCTATGTACGCAGAAGCAGATTACTGCAAACCCATTCAGGAATATCTGGATGCAGATACAGAAGGCTGGCCGGAGCTGGATCACACCTGGGATGCTATTCGCGGCGCTTACTGTGATACCCAGGGTAACCAGGTGGGCTATCCCATCGGTTACAGCTATCCCGGAATTTATTATAATGCCGATATGTTCCGTGAAGCAGGTATTGATCCGGCAGAAGTAAACAGCTTTCAGGATCTTTATGATGCATCCAAAAAGCTGGTAGACGGAGGATTTACTACCTATGGAATCGGCTTTCATCCCGATGGATTTTATTTCAATGCAGCATTGGGACGAGAAGGCATCAAGGCATATAACAATGATAACGGTCTTAATGGAGAGCGGATTACCCAGTGCCTGTACGAAACAGATGAAGCCGTTTACAATGCCGTATATTCCATGTTAGAGGTGTATCAGAAGCTTCATGCGGAAGAACTTTGCGTTCCTTACGGTTCTGATTATCAGGCAGAAATCATTCCTCAGATTGCATCTGGCGACTGTGCAATGATGATGGGTGTAGTTTCCATGACTACAAAGGTACTGGATTCCGTAAACGGAGCTTTTGAGGTTGGTATTCTTCCTATGGTATCTGCGACAGAGGAAGGGAAATGCACAGGTGAGCCGGCCGGCGGTACCGGAACCTTTATTGGAAACAATGGAAATGAGAAGCAGATGCAGGGAGCATATGAGTTTATTAAATATGCAAGTACCGGTGAATCAGCTGCACACTTTGCAGTAAAGACAGGATATCTTGCACCAAACCAGGAGGCCTATGACAGTGAAACCTATCAGACTTATGTAAAAGAAACCTTCCCGGCTGTTGCTTCTGTGTATGATTCTCTCGCAAAATCCGATGATTCTGCATTGAATCCCTATATTCCGATTTCCAATGAGATGAAAGCTGCAAATAAGTTTGCCATTGAAACTGCAGCTGCTGACAGCAAAGCAGATCTGAAGCAGGTAATTCATACAGCAGCGGAATCCATTCAGGAAGCTATTGACCTATATAACCAGTCTAATCCGGAATAGGGGGTTTGAAAATGAATAAAAAACGGCTTCTTGTATGTTCTGTAGATGCTATGGTCTGTGAGGATCTGGAGCTTTTAAAAGAGCTGCCGAATTTTCGGAAATATCTGGCAGGAGGCTGTGAAGTAACGGAGGGGATGCGTTCTGTATACCCCTCCGTTACTTATCCAGCCCATGTTTCGATGATTACTGGCTGTTATCCGGGAACTCACGGTTTGACCAGTAATTTTCGATTTTCCGTGAAACCAAAAGAGCAGAACTGGCTCTGGCATGGCGGATATCAGGTAGAGGATCTGTTTGCTGCAGCAAAAAAGGCCAGTTATACAACTGCTGCCATTTCCTGGCCGGCAACAGCGGGAAATCCTAATGTGGACTGGCTGATGGCAGAGTATTGGATGCCAAAGCCGGGGGACACTCTGCGAAGCAGCTTTTCGGATGCCGGATCTTCTGAGGAAATGCTGAAAATCATTGAAGCAAATCAGTGTTATCTTCCGGAAGGGTGGCAGCAGGGCGGCAAAGCGGCTTTTATGCAGTGGCCGGTAATTGATGATTTTAATATCCATGTAGCCTGCGATGTCCTGAGAGAGAAAAAACCAGATGTGTGCTTTGTCCATACAGGGACATTTGATACATATCGCCATCGCTATGGCCTGTTTGGTCCGTGGATGAAAGAGGCAGTGTACCGTCTGGATGGATATCTTGGCGCTTTGATGGAAGCCTGCCGTGCCGGCGGTTTTCTGGAACAGGTAAATCTGGTGCTGGTCAGTGATCATGGACAGCGGAGCATCAGCCGAAACTTGAATTTGAATGTGCTGTTTGCAGATCAGGGATGGATTCAGACGGGAGCGGAAGGGGAAATCCTGGATTGGCAGGCTGTCAGCTTTTCTAATGCCATGTCGTCTCTCATTTATCTGCGCTGTCCGGAAGATGAGCAGCTGCGGCAACAGGTTTATTCTCATCTGCTGCAATGGCAGGAGGAAGGCATCTACGGGATCGGAACTGTGTTTACTGCCAAAGAAGCGTGGGAACAGCATCATCTGAAAGGAAACTTTTCTTTTGTGGTAGAAAGTGACGGCTATACATCTTTTGGAGATCGGGCAGTACGCCCATTGGTGCAAGCCTTCGATGATTCCGATTACCGACTTGGCCGGGCGACTCACGGAGGTTTACCGGATTTCGGTCCCCAGCCGGTATTTGTGGCAAAGGGACCGGATTTTCAATGTTATCGCATGTTGCAACGACGCGACCTGATAGATGAGGCTCCTACCTATGCGCGTCTTTTGGGAATTACGCTAAAGCATTCAGAAGGAAAAGAAATGGAGGAATTTTTACGATGAAAATCTATCTGGTTCGCCATGGAGAAACTGACTGGAACCGGGAAGAACGGATTCAGGGTCAGGCAGATCTTCCCCTGAACAATCAGGGCATGGAGCAGGCACAGATTCTGTCCAAGCAACTGGCAGACGTTCCCTTTGAGGCAGTGTTTTGCTCTACGCTAAAGCGGGCAAGACAGACGGCCCGGATCATAAAAGGAGAGCGCCCGATTCCAATGGCAGAGGATGCGCGGCTGATGGAAATCAGTTTCGGCCGCTATGAAGGAAGAAAAATTGAGGCTATCTTAAACACACCAGAAGATCCGATTTATCATTTTTTCCAGGAGCCGGACCGGTATACACCGCCGGAGACAGCAGAATCCTTTCAGGATGTGGAAAAACGGGTAAAGGAGTTTTTTACACAGGTAATTCTGCCTTTAGAAGGCCAATATGAGACAATTCTGATAGTAGCTCACGGTGCAGTCAACCGTTTGCTTGTCAATCCATTTCTGGGGATTTCCCTTCACAAATTCTGGAGCTCTGCTATGGAAAATTGCTCCATGTTTATTCTGGAGATCGTAGATGGACAGCTCCACCTGGAGCGGGAGGTGCAGAAATGAAGCTATATCTTTCCAGTTATTGTATTGGTCCACGGGATTATTCATGGCTTCTGGATTGTGTGACCGGATTTGAGAAACCAATCGGAGTAGAATTTGCAGTCGGCTTCCCTGGAAAAAATCCGGATCCTCCTTTTCTGGCTCAGGAATCTGCATTTTCTGGTGTACCGATACTTCTTCATGCGCCATATGCGGAATTCTGTACCGAGCCGGGAAGCAAAGAGGAACTGGAGGCAGAACAAGAATTTCAAAAGACCTGTCAGCTGTATCAGCAATTTCATGCTGCTTCCGTAGTATTTCATACCCATGAGGGTCCTGTTCCGGACGAACAGCGATTGGCCCGCCAGAAACGGTCCGCACAGGTATTATCCTTTTGGGCACCGCTTCTGAGGGAACGAAATATGCGGGGAACTGTGGAAAATGTAGGGTATCCTGCCAGGAAAAATGTGCTGTTTTCTCAGGAAGAATTTATCGCGCTGTTCGAAATACTTCCACCAGAGTGGGGATGTCTTATTGATACCGGCCACGCACTGCTAAATCATTGGGATTTGCCGGAAGTAATCCAGAAACTGGGAAGCCGAATTCACGGTTATCATCTGAATCAGAATGACGGAGTCCATGACAGCCATCTGTCTTATTATGCACCAGAAGGAATAATCTCAAAAAAAGAAGCGGATCAAATTATTCAGGCAGCAGCATTCTATAGCCCGAATGCGAATCTGATTCTGGAATACGGCCCCTACGAATGGATCTGCAAAGAAGGAATTTACGAGGATTTCCGGAAAATCTGCCAGGCGGCAGGTTGTTAGGCTCGCCATTGATGGGAAAATGGATTTAGGAGCAGAAAGTTTGCAAGGTCTTTCATACGCAGTTGACAGCATCCGTATCTCCTGTGTTATAATCAAAAAATAAAAAACAAAATCATACAGAGGTGGATACATGAATCGTATAAATAAAGCGAATTTGATTTTGGCAGAAAATCTTGTTGAGGATATCATGGATAAATTTGAGGCCTGCGGCATTGCGGCAGCCATCATCAATGGTGACGGAAATACTGTATTTGAAAAATTCTGGGGTGTCAGGGATAAAGAATCCGGTAAAGAGATGAACGGAGATACGATTTTCGGAATTGCTTCTGTAACAAAGTCCTTTACCTGTCTCGCAATTATGCAGATGGAGGAGAGAGGGATCCTCGATCTTGACGATCCGGTCAGCAAATATATTCCTGAATTTACTAACAAAAACCAGGACAAGATTACCATTCGTCATCTTATGAGTCATGCAGCAGGCTTTTTCCCGCTTCCCAGAATTTTAGTTAATCAGGTTGCCGAGGCTCTGGGACTGGATGAATCCGTGACAGGTGATTTTGCCTATCATGATGGATTGGCCCAGGAGGGGATTCGTCTGATCGCTAAACGGCTGGATGAACAGACAAAGGAGAATGGATTAAACGGAAAACCAGGAGAATATCTAAGTTATTGTAATGATGGCTTTTGCCTTTTATCCGACATTATTCGGAGATATGGCGGAGAGCCGTCCTTTGCTGACTATCTCATTAAGAATATTCTAAAGCCTCTTCATATGGATAGAAGCTTTTGCGATTTTCTCCGTCCCAGCCTCGATGAAAATGCTGCCACGCTTTATAAAAAAATCGACGGAAGCATGGTTGGCCATAGAAATTACCATGATAACGCATTGGTTTTAAATGGAAGCGGTGCAATGAAATCTACCTTAAATGATTTGAAAAAATACCTTCAGATGTACCTGAACCTCGGTCGTACAGCAGATGGAACCAGAATCTTAAGCCAGTACCGTGTGCGTGAAATGTGCAAGCCTCGTCAGCCCTATAACGGAAACGGCTATTATGGATATGGGGTATCCATGAAAAATATGGATGACTTGACAATCATCGAACACGGAGGCTCACTTACAGGTGTTTCCTCCCATATTGCATGGTCCTATGAAGCTGATGCAGCAGTAATTGTGCTGTGCAATACATCTGGTGTTCCGGTCAGCCTAATCTCTGATGGACTGATGAAGGTCTATAACGGAAAAAGTCCTGTTGAAAAAAGAGATTCCTGGCAAGAAACACCCTGGAGTGAGGAGACCAGGCATTCTGCAGCAGGCACTTATGTTTCCGGCGAAGGAATCACAGTAAAACTATATTTGAAAGAAGACGGTTCTATCGGACTAACAGAAGATGAAAAAGAAAAACCATTGATTACAGTCAGTCCATATACTGCCATTGTGCGCAACCCCTATTCCGATCTCTTTCTTCGTCTGATTAGCGATGAGGAGAGGGGAATTTTTGCAATAGCATATGGAAGCCGTATGATTCCCAGGCGCCGGTAAGCAATTAGGACACTGATTTCAACTTTCCCATGGAAACACATGGGAAGGTTGAATAAATTCTTATAAAAGCCTTTTTGCAAAGGTATCAAGCAAACGGATTGTCTCGTCGATATCTTCTTTCTTTGCTTCCGGGTGGAGCGTGCACATGCGTAAAACAGTTTTTCCATTTAAAACAGTAGTAAATACAGCGGCATATCCGCTTTCCAGAATTTCTTTTGATATTTTTTCATTGAAAAGATTTAATTCATTTTCTGAAAATCCCTTTGGTGCATAACGGAAATTCAGCATGGCAAGCTGAGCAGGAGAGATGATTTCCCAATCCGGAAGCACGCGCAGCGCTTCCTCTGCCCAATTTGCCAACTGAAATCCGTGCTCAATTGCGCTGCCTATTAAGTCAGTTCCTAAAATCTGCAGAGTAAGCCATAGCTTTAAACCTCTCGCAGGCCTTGTAAGTTCCATTCCAATATCCCAGGTATTCAGATTTTCAGAATCACCTTCAACATCTTTTAGATATTCAGGACTTACATGAAAGCTGTGAAATAAATGCTGCACATTTTTTACAAGAACCATGGCACATCCATAAGTCTGATAAAGCCACTTGTGAGCATCCCAGCTAATACTGTCTGCCAGCTGTGTGCCGTCAAGAAGATGCTTATATTGGGGACTCAGCAAAACAGATGCGCCATAAGCTCCGTCAATATGGAACCACATGTTGTACTTTCCTGAAATTTCTGATAATGTTTTAAACGGATCAATACTTCCTGTATTTGTAGTTCCGGCAGTTCCAATGATAACAAACGGAATCAGTCCGTCCTTTTTATCTTTTAAAATCTGTTCTTCCAAAAGCTCTGTATTGATAGTAAAGTCACTCCGGGAGGGAATGATTCGAATACGGGTATTTGGAATTCCGATAATGCGAAGTCCCTTTGCAACAGAGCTGTGTGTCTGATCGGAAATATAAGCAACTCCAAGATGCAGCGTCTGATCATCTAATTTATTATCTCTGGCCGCCGTGAGGGCAGTAATATTCGCCATAGAACCACCGCTTACAAATACGCCGCCTGACTGTTTGCCAAAACCAGCCTGTTCGCAAAGCCATTTTAATAATTTTTGTTCAATACAATTTACCATTGGCGCAAGCTTACTTCCGCCTGCGTGGATATTATAGGCAGAAGTCATAATATCTCCCAGCCAGGAAATTGAAGATGCGGGACCAGGAACGAATCCAAAGAAACGGGGATGGTTGGAGTCACCGCGATACTGGTAGACTTCTTTCATCATTTCTTCCACAACCTCCTTGGCAGGACGTCCATCCCGGGAAATCTCCAGAGCTTTGACCTTTTCCATCTGCCCGTCCGGCATATTCCAGATTACCTGCTGTGTATGGATATTGTGTTTATCAAGACAGAAATTGTGAACAAAATGCTTAATTTCTGTTTCCAGCTGAGAACTGTTTAAAATGTTTTCACTATTTAGCATATCTTAGATCCTTTCTTCAGTCCGTCTATTGATGTTTTTGCAGTAGTAGTGTACACTAAAAACATCTATTTGTTAAATTTATAAATATCATAATATATATGAAAATAATTGATAATGGAGACTTTATGGAAATTCGTAACATCACTACTTTTTTAAAAGTAGCAGCAACTCAGAATTTTTCAAAAGCAGCAGAACAGTTAGGCTATTCTCAATCAGCTGTAACCATACAGATTCAGCAATTAGAAAGAGAGCTGCAGACACAATTATTTGAGCGTATCGGAAAACGAGTCTATCTGACAGAAAGTGGTCAGGAATTTGTATCCTATGCAAATCAGGTTATGAATGCCGTGGAACAGGCAGCAGCATTTTCTGGTGAAAAAAATGCCGTAAAAGGAAAGCTTCGAATAGGAGGAGTAGAATCTGTCTGTACTACATTGATTCCGGAACTAATCCTTGAATTACATGAAAAGTTTCCGGAAATTGAGCTGATTATCCGTTCCGGAACAACAGATGAATTGATAGAGCTGGCCAAAAGAAATGAGCTTGATTTTGTTTTTACCCTGGATAAAAAATTCAATCATCCGGAATGGGTTTGTGCTTCACAGACAGTAGAGGAAATTATTTTTGTAGCACCAAAAGATCAGAAACGTTCCGAAGTACCAATTGAAGAACTGGTGCAAAAACCATTTATTTTGACAGAGCGCGGAGCTGCTTATCAATACGAACTGGAACGTTTGCTTGCAGAACAGGAACTTCGGATTGAGCCGATTCTGGAAATTGGAAATACCGAAACCATTATCAAATTAGTAAAAAGAGGAATAGGCTTTTCTTTTTTACCGAAATATACGGTAAGCTATGAATTAGAAACAGGACAACTGGTTCAAATTCAAACAAATTTGCCGGTTGTAACGATGTATTGTCAATTGCTTTATCATAAAAATAAATGGTTAACACCACAGATGAAAACATTGATTCAACTGGCAAGAAAATTGGAGTAGAAAAGCACAGATAAAAAGAATTTAAAAGCATTAAATGGAAAAGGATAGTCCTGTGTTTTCCTATTTTCAAAACGGAGAGGAAATCACGGAAGAAGAATATAACACCAGCCTCAAAAATTATGAAGTGCCTCTTACATCTGCAATTAATTGGATAAAGATTTGATCATTCTCCTTGATGATTTGCATATTTTCGGTTGGCTGCAAAAGACAGAAAAAGGGGAAATTTGTGCGAGAAATAAAACCGTGACAGTCCATCTGCGGTCTGTCACGGTTCTTTCTGTCGTTATAGTTTCTTTACCCGCTTCATAGCTGCCTGTACCATACCGGTTAATGCAAACAATGCCAGGGCATTGGGGATAACCATCAGGTTATTAAACATATCAGACAGCTCCCATACCAGGTCATTGGAAGCCAGGGTGCCCAGGAAAATAAAGAACAGGGCAAGAATAGTATATACCTTTGTAGCCTTTTCGCCGAAAAGATAGGCAACATTGATCTTTCCAAAAAGATTCCATCCAAGAATGGTAGAAAAGGCAAAGAAGAACAGGGTAATTGCAATAAACACAGCGCCAAACTGTTCTCCGAAAACCAGTCCGAAAGCAGTCTGAGTCAGGTTTGTTTTATTAACCACGTCTGTAACTGCGCCGGTATAGCCGTTTGCAAGAATTCCGTCACTGGTATATAAAGTAGAAATAACTACCAGGGCATTTAAGGTAAGAACAACGAAGGTATCAATGAAAACACCAATCATTGCCACACAGCCCTGCTCGTGGGGGGATTTTACATTTGCCAGCGCATGCGCATGGGGAGTGGAACCCATACCGGCTTCATTGGAGAATAAGCCACGCTTTGCGCCCTGCGTCAGCGCAATTTTCAGTGCTGCACCAACAGAGCCGCCAATAATAGCCTGAGGCTGGAAGGCATACTGGAAAATCATTCCAAAGGTTGCAGGAATGTATTTTATTCTGGCTGCTAAGAGAACCAAACTTCCAACTAAAAACAGAGCAGCCATAATGGGAACCAGTTTTTCTGTAACCGCTGCAAGACGTTTGATTCCCCCCAGGAAAATAAAGCCACAGATGACAACAAGAATCAGGCCTACAACCCAGGATGGAATGCCAAAAGCTGTCTGGCAGGTCGATCCAATGGAGTTAGACTGTACCATGCAGCCAAAAAAGCCCAATGCCAGGGTAATTGCAACTGCGAAAAAGCCAGCCAGAAATTTTCCCAGAGAGCCCTTAAAGGCAGTTGTTATGTAATAAACAGGACCGCCGTGGATATTGCCGTCTTTATCAATGATACGTGTTTCCTGAGCAAGAGTGGCCTCTGCATAAATCGTAGCCATACCAAAGAATGCAATCACCCACATCCAAAAAATAGCGCCAGGGCCTCCGGTCAGAATTGCACCAGATGCGCCGACAATATTGCCGGTTCCTACCTGAGCAGCAATGGCTGTAGCCAGCGCCTGGAAAGAGCTCATACCAGATTCATGCTTTTTGCCATTCAGCGTCAGATTGCCAAATACGTGACGCATTCCTTCGCCAAAGCATCGAACCTGGATAAACCGGGTCTTGATGGAGTAGCACAGTCCGACTGCAATCAGCATAATGAACAGAATGTAATCGGAAAGGTAGCTGTTGATTGTTTGTACGATGGGTAACAGTGTTTCAGACATTTTTTCTTCTCCTCACATACATAAAAATAGAGCAGCTGATATTCGCTGCTCTGAAAAAACATGTAAATTGAGAAAAGGCAGTACGAAGAACCCTATTATAAAAGGATTCTCGCCTCTGTCTCCTTTACCTGAGAGATTCAGTCCGTCAGGACCTTACACCTTCGGTACTCAATTAAGAGTTTTTCCAGAGTATTCTCCACTTCCAGTTTCCGTATATCCAGATTCAAGAAGTTTCATCGAATGCTTCTACAGAATATCACACAGAAAAGCATTTGTCAATGAGTGGCGGACATTGTTTTTTTAACAAATAAAAATGCATGACCCTGAGAAGGTAATATTTATTATTTCTGCAATACATTGATTCCGTGAAACCTCAGAAAATTTCTTGCTGCCCGTGACAGCGGATAATCTATGTTTACAATAAATGCGCTTGTGATAAACAGATTCTCATCTGATAAATGCTTTACTGACAGATCAGAAATATGCTCTAAGTTGTTTTTTGTCAATGATGCAAGTGCAATCGTATCAAACGATCTTGCCCATTCAATGGCAGTCGCATTGGACGAGGTGATAATTGAAATATTCGGCGACAGCAGATGGTGACGGAAGGAGGAACGAACCAAATCCAGGCAGTCAAACGGAACTGCTAATGGATAATCAACCAGTCTGGAAATTTCCAGAACATCGCCTGCATTCACCAGTGGGTGATCCAGTGAGCAGAGTGCTACGATTTCTTCCTTCTCATATGGATAGACTGCCAGCGAGGCATGACGTGGAAGATTGGAACGGATTAACCCAATTTCAGTAACATGGTTCAGCACATTGGGGATAGCAAAATCACTGGGGATTTCGTAAAAATCAAAGTTAACATTGGGATACGCAGCCCGGAAATCATCGAACAGATGGTGGAGGAAAAAAGCAGAATTTCCTGCAGGTATAGAAAGCTTTAAATGTTCGGAAAAGACTGTGTTTTTATTATGGATCTCATTGTGAAGTTTTTCCTCCGCCCTGCAGATTTCCTTGGCATACAGATAAAAAGTCCGCCCTGCATCTGTCAGTTCCAGCTTGTGGCGGTTTCGAATCAGCAGCTTTGTACCGTAATAGCTTTCTATGTTTTTTAGTTGATTACTCAAGGATGGCTGGGCAATCAGCAACTGATTGGATGCAGCTAAAATGCTTCCGCATTCTACAATGGTAACAAAATTCCGATAAGATTCTAATGTCATGAGATACCCCCATAATATAATAATATTATTATATAAAGTATTTAAAAATAATAGTATTATTATATAAAAAAGTGTGCTAAAATGCAAATTGTTTTTAAGTATACTTATAAAAAACAAGATATTTATAAGAAAAATTAATTAACAAAAATAAGGAGAATAAAAAATTACGATGAGTACCTTACTGACAGATTTACTTGCCGTATTTGGTGTTGTTTTGAATGCACTTCCCCAGGGACTTTTGGCGCTTTCTTTTGGATTTGCCGCAGTTCCGACGGCCATGGCATTTTTTATCGGAGCGCTGGGAAATGTAATTACGGGAAATGTAGCGCCGATCTCTTTTCAGGCAGAAACCATAACCTATGCGGGAACCAGCGGAAGAGATCGTTCTGAACGGTGTACCATGATCTTTATTGGAGCAGCAATTCTTACGATTGTAGGCGCATGCGGAATGCTGACAAAAATTGTAGATTTTATTGGAAATGATATTGCAAACGGTATGATGGCTGGTGTTGGTCTGATTCTGACCAACGCGGCTGTCGGTATGATGAAAGAAGACCGAATTGCCGGTGGAGTATCTCTGGCAGCAGCAGTAATTACTTATCTTTTGACCAGCTCCAGCGCCAATACTCTCGTTTACACTATCGTTGTTTCTGTAACAGTTTCCAGTATTGTATCAGCGGCTGTGAATAAAGAGAAGAAAAATATCGTGATCGTGGATGACAAATTTCATCGTCAGAAATTCACACTTAACGGAAGAGTCATTCTCGGCGCGCTTGGTATGGTATGCTTAAACATTGGATCCAATATTTCCTTCGGAGCAATTACTGCCAGCATGGCAGGAGCAGATTCCTTTAATGTCGATCACCTGACCTTGATTTCTTCCCTTGCCGATATGGGATCCTCCTTCTTTGGCGGCGCACCGGTTGAGTCAATTATCTCAGCTACTGCAAATGCACCGCATCCAGTATGGGCCGGTGTAGCAATGATGGTTGTGGTAGGTGTGATTCTTTTAAGCGGCCTGCTTCCAAAAATCGGAAATTACGTTCCCTCCTCATCCATCGCCGGTTTCCTTCTTGTATTGGGACTGTTTAAGACATTTGTTCTTGACGCACCGGCAGCACTGGCTGTAAATCCGGCAGTCGGCGGAACTGCACTTGTTGTAACAGCAATCTCTAATCCTTTTCTTGGAATGCTTGCCGGAATCGCAGCCAGAAGCCTTGGACTGTAAAATAGGCTTTGTGAAAATAATAATATAAATAAATATGATAAGGAAAACATGTGCAGAATGGAGAAAAGAACGATGAAAAACTATGAATTAACGCTTTGTGGTGTAAAGCGCATACTCCCGTTTGTTGATTTGGAAAATGATCTGGCATTTGCCAGTTTTGTAATTATGGGAGATACAGAGCTTATTACAGCCTGTGCACCTGAACTCGCAAATAAAATCAGTGATGCAGATGTTATCATCACAGCAGAAGCAAAGGGAATTGCTCTGGCTTATGAGATCAGTAAAATCCTTGGAAAGAATGAGTTTATTGTGGCAAGAAAGAGTATAAAATCCTATATGAGCGGTGTGGTTTCTGTCTCCGTACATTCCATCACAACATCTGGAGAACAGCACTTATATCTGGATGGCCATGATGCAGAAAAACTTCGCGGCAAAAAGGTCTGCATCCTTGATGATGTGATTTCTACCGGAGAATCTCTCTATGCACTGGAAGCTCTGGTTGAAAGCGCAGGAGGAATTGTCACGAAAAAAGCTGCTATACTTGCAGAAGGAAATGCGGCAAAAAGAGAGGATATTATCTTTCTTCAGGAGCTTCCTCTGTTCCGGAAATGCAAGAATGGAAGCTATGAGATTCAAAAAGCAGAAGTGTAAAGACAAAAGTCAAAAAAAGATGTGCCTTAATACATTTCTGCGCTGGAGCACGGCTGCGTCAGCAGCCTTTTTCCTCTGGCGTACACTGCGTATTCCCGCGAAGCTGATATAAAAAAGCGTTCTCTTCCAAAATGATCTTAAATAACTCCTTCTTTCTTAATATCTGCATTGGTGAATACATAGACCTTCTTAAACTGCATGTTCAGCATAATACCTGCCTCTATTCTGGAAATATCAACAAATATGACTCTTTCTTCTCTTTGTATTGACATACCTATTTGCATATGATATGATAGCAATACGAACACATGTTCGATTCGCAAGATTGCAATACCAAACGCACAATAGGTTTTAAATTAACTGATCATGCGCATTCTCAAATCATACACATATATGACAAAATCATTATGGAGGAAAAACAGTCATTATGAATCTTATAGATTTAAAAGCGCAAATTGAAAACTATATACCTTATAACGAGCAGGAGCAACAGGATAAAGAAGAAATTTTACGACACCTTTCACAGTCAGATTCTATTTTAACAAGGGATAACCGGAATGCACATATTACTGTTGCAGCGTGGATTACAGACAAGAAACGTCAGAAGGTTTTGATGGCATATCACAACATATATCACTCCTGGGCCTGGCTTGGCGGTCATGCAGACGGAAATCCAGACTTAAAAGAGGTTGTACGAAAAGAAATTGCAGAAGAAAGCGGTTTAAATTCTGTCAGCTTTGTATCTGACAATATTTTTTCTTTGGAAATTTTAACGGTAGCAGGGCATGAAAAAAACAACAAATATGTATCCTCTCATCTGCATCTGAATCTTACCTATTTGTTAGAAGCAGATACAAAGCATCCTATTAGAATTAAAGCAGATGAAAACAGCCAGATTGCCTGGATTGATGTAAATGAAATAAGCCAGAAATCCAATGAAAAATGGTTTGTGGAACGTATTTATTCCAAACTGTGTAAAAAAGTAGAAGAGTTGCAGCAGTAGCCTGTTAAAAGTATAAAACCAGCAGTATCTATTTTAAGGAGGCATTGAAGTTTGAAGGAGCGTATCTACATTGCGTTTGATCTGAAAAGCTTTTATGCTTCCGTTGAGTGCCGGGAGCGCGGACTAGATCCCATGGATACAAATCTTGTTGTTGCAGATGAAAGCCGGACAGACAAAACCATTTGTCTTGCTGTTACCCCACCTTTGAAAAGCTGTGGCATTTCAGGTCGCGGACGCTTATTTGAAGTAAAGCAGCGGGTCATCGAAGTCAATTCCGAACGGCGTTACCGTGCACCACAGCATAAGCTGTCCGGATCCTCTTACCTTTTTTCCGAGCTACAGGCCAATCCCTCCCTTGCGATTGATTTTATTATTGCACCGCCACGAATGGCATGCTACATGGAATACAGTACCCGGATTTATACCATTTACATGAAGTATGCTGCACCAGAAGATATTGTTGTGTATTCCATTGACGAGGTATTTATAGATGTAACCGATTATCTTGATGCCTTCCAGCTTTCCCCTCATATGCTCGCCATGAAGATCATTCAGGACATTCTATCTGAAACCGGAATTACAGCAACCGCTGGGATTGGGACGAATCTTTTCCTTTGCAAGGTTGCAATGGACATTGTGGCAAAGCATATTCCGCCAGATAAAAATGGAGTACGTATTGCAGAACTGAATGAGATGAGCTACCGCCAGATGCTTTGGTCTCATCAGCCCCTTACGGATTTCTGGCGTGTAGGACATGGCTATGCCAGAAAACTAAAGGAACATGGTATGTTTACTATGGGAGATGTGGCCTTATGTTCTGTCGCCCATGAGGAGCTTTTGTACACGCTCTTCGGAAAAAATGCAGAGTTGCTGATTGATCATGCCTGGGGCTGGGAACCGTGCACCATCAAAGATATTAAGGCCTATCGTCCAACCAGCCAAAGTCTGGGAAACAGTCAGGTTCTTCCTTGTCCTTATTCCGCAGAAAAAGCAAGACTTGTTCTTCGAGAAATGGTCGATCAGCTTGTTCTGGATTTAGCTGACAAAAAGCTCATCACGGATCAGCTTGTTCTTACCGTAGGATACGATATTGAAAATTTGGCGGTTCCACAGCGATGCAGCAATTACCAGGGACCAGTCGTCCTGGATTCTTACGGACGTCAAAATCC
>ERZ779820.833-NODE-833-length-20193-cov-13.780117_pt1 | contig 20193 bp, 25 predicted proteins | sample MGYA00511563_ERZ779820 | MGnify/ENA primary metagenome ERZ779820 (study PRJEB29588, sample SAMEA1964852) | human gut metagenome | biome: human gut; feature: human-associated habitat; material: faeces | place: Denmark | collected 2008/2010 ...
CCAGAAGCTCCTGCGCCGTCTCCCTGGCCGCCGGATGCTCCGCCCTCTGCAAACAGCTGTAAATTCATTGGAAATCTTCGTTTCATAGGTGTCTCCTTTCAGTTTTCGGGGTGTCTCCCCATCCAGTTTTATGTGTGTCTCACTCTCAGTTGGTTCCCGGTGTCTCCGGGTAGTTTAATGCCTTCGGGCAGAAAAATAACGCCCAGGGTATCCCTGCGCGCTTATGACTCATTCTATGACTTGCTATGACTATAATACAATATCTTCCATTACTGCTCTTGCTTCCAGAACTGCAATGTAATCTTCCATTGCCCGAATCTGCATATTGTAAATGCTTCTGGGGCAGGCAGGCTCAAAATCCATCATACCCTGATCCCATCTATCCAACATGCTTTTCAATTTCTGATACCGGAGTCTGAGCTGAACATATTCAGCCTGAAAGCGTTCTTTGTAGTCCTCGCTTAACATCATGGCAGCTGTGTCCTTTAATTCCATAGGTCTTAAATCCATCTTATCTCCTTCCTGTTGCGACGCCGCAACTGCAAATGGGTATAAAAATACCACCGGCCATTACTGACTGGTGGTATTAGATACGTCCTTCTTTTTTTAATTTTGAAATTTCTTCCTGCGTTAATTCAAACGCCTTTATCTGTTCCTCTTTCAATGCTTTTTCACGTTCTTCTAATTCCTTATCGCGTTGAGTTTTCATCAATCAGATTACCTCCAATTCGATAATATTTCCTTGCCTTGATATTACTCTATAAATACAATCCTTGTCAAGCAGTAGTTCCCTCTGTTTCTCAAAATAACTTAGCTTTTCAATATACGCTGCATTGCTTCCTTTTTTTACGTAAATAACAACTTTATATTTTGCATCGAAGGAACGATTTTCAATAACGGATGTACTAAAAAATTGCTTTGCTCTAAACAGACCATTTTTCGCTATGCCAAATGATGGATCTATATCCATTCCTCTATATGCAATAACATCATATTTTAGTCTATTTTTCTTTAACCCTCTTGATATAAGTTCCGCATATTCATGTAATCTTTTATCTTCTATGATGTCTCCTCTAAGCATTGCGTTTAATCTCTCAAAGAAACGATTAGGCTTTTTATCACCGAAATTATATGTATACTTTCGGATTGCTCTTTTTTCTGCATCTGTCAGTTCTTGAATCCATTCTTGTGAATCCTCTCTCAATATCCGTACTACCTGGCCTGCCGGCACTGCTTTGAAATTTGCAAGTGGTCTCTTTGAATCTGCATATTCTCCACTTGTCATTCCACTAGTCTTAAATCTCGCATTTTTCCATTCCTTTGCTTTTATTCCATAACGCCTTTGATTCTCCTCATCCAGCGAATACTCCGCCAGCCTCCCATACTTCTCTGCCTGCCGCTTTGCATACTGCTCCTTCTGCTCCCTGGCATAATTCTGCCCAATCGCTTCCAGCTCCTTCTTAGTCCAGGTATCGTCCTCCGTAGAGATGCCCGGAAAGTAGGTTGTATGAGAATCGCGGCATCTGGGATGATAAAGTCCCGCCTCGATGGCTTTACTCATCAGCGGATACCGTTTCCCTGTTTCCGGATCCACTCCATCTTTTCGGCCGCCGCTCCACACATCGTCAATCAGCACCTTTCCAACAAAGGGAAGACATTTAGGGCAGGGATTTCCGCGCTTATTCATAATCACTGTGCTGATTCCCCACTCCTGCCGTTTCTCTCCTTCTCCCTGAAGGTAAGCCCGCTTGCTGGCAGTTCGAATGGCCATATCCGCATAATCAGAAAGCGTATGACGGGCCCCATTGGCGTACTGGATGCAGTTTAGTCCTGCCGCCAGAAAATCCCTGGAAGCCATATCCACCGCCTGCTCGTAGGTTCCGGCCCCTGTATTGGCATAAACCTGGGCGTTAAAGATAATCTTTCGGTACTGATCCTCCGCCATTCTGAGAACGGCTGTTTCTGCCTTCTCCATATCGTGGGTAACGGCCTCAATCAGAACTCCCAGCTTTCTCTCATTCAGCTTAAAAAATTCTGCTGTCATAGACTGATGAGCTGGAGAATGATTCTTTCCAAACCCTTTGAAACCTCTTCGGATAGCCTGAAGAATTCGTTTTTCCTGCTCCATGCCCCCTGTTTCCCTGGCTTTCCGGATCAGTTCCTCAATCTCTCTGTTCAGAGACTGGAACTTCCCTGCATAACGCCTCTTATTCTCCCTCTTGTATCTTTCCAGAGCTTTCAGCTGCTCTGCCTGCCACATGCTCCACTGGATGCCCTCTTTCGTCTCCTCAGCTCGGTGGCGCTTCATGTTTCGCATCATAGAAGCAGTCAGCTCCTCTTCGATGGCTGCAAAGGCGGCGCCGATCTCGTATTCATCCTTCTGCACACGCCTGCCCCCTTCCTGATTCTGGATTCCTCTACTGCTTTCCCGTTTGCTGGTTCCGGTTACTGAATACACGGAATCCTCTGGACTTAAATTCTCTGGACAGACTCTTCAACTGCGTAATGCTCTCACACCTGTCATGGCGGAGTTCCGCATAGCCTTCCTTTTCCAGGGCATAAATTCCAAACGGAACCTGCTCACTGGCCACTTCAAGGAGTCCCTGGTACTCCTTCCGGCTCATTCGGTATACCCGGTTCATTACCTTTACTTGCATCTGTCTCCCCTTCCTTCATCTGGATCTGAAAAGAGCCGGCAGTCTGATTGACTCCCGGTTCTTCTATCTCTGCAACGCCCTGCTCTGCCTTCAATCGCTTCACTTCCTCCGCCTTCCACTGCTCATCCTTACTATCCCCATAAAGCTCTTCCACCTGCGCCTCGATGCTCATCATAGGCACGCCGGGCCGGGCCTTGGCAAGGGTCTCCACCTGGCTCTCAAAGGAAGGATTTGCATACTCTCCGAAAGGAATATCTACCTTTACTTCCTCCACCGGCTGCTTCGCCAGAACCTGGCAGCAGTTCAAACAGGCGGAAATCAGTTCCGGAAGCGTTGTCTGCAGCGCCTCGATGATAGCGTCCCTTGTGTAAAGGGTTGTCTTTTCCTTTTCCCTCTGGGCCTCTGCATTGTCTAACTTCTTTACGTCGATTCCCAGCGTGGAAGGGCTGATAATGCCCTGAAGGCACAAATCCAGAGCTGTCACATAGGAAGCCAGATAGCTGTCATGGGGAATGGCCGGCTGTTCCGTCTGCACCTTATTTTCCCCGTGCTCCGACATATCGCTGTCCCCGGCAAAGAACCGGTTATCGAAGGGATTCGGGCGCAGCATCTCGCCGGTCTTAGGATTTTTCGGAACCAGGCAGTCCGGAATATAGGTCCTGGCTCGTCCGCTTCGCAGCGCGTCCATCCACTGGCTCCATACCTCGTCAAAGGCGTCGAAGCTGTCTAATTTCCCGTCGAACAGGCTGCCTCCCCGTCCTTCCCACTTCGCGCTGTCATAGATATGAAACGGAACTGCCAGAATCACTGACGGGTCAAACGCCCAGTTTTTGAGCCCCTGGGTCCTCTTTATGGTATCGAGAGGAACTTCTTTCTCTCCCAGGTATAGCTCATTCCGGATATAGCCATAACCATAATGCTCATAGAGTACGTACAGCTGCCCTTTCTCCTTATACGGCGTCTTAAAGACAACCTCAGCCAGCTCGTCCCCGTCATAAACCAGTTCTATCCGATCTCCTGGATACCAGCTAATGAAGGGATACTCGCTCTTTTGAGTATTCAATGTCAGCTTCCAGGCTCCGTCTCCAATATACAGCACCTCTCTCAGCGCTTTCTTTAACTTTTTCCGAAACTGATTCTGTTTCTCGATTTCCTTCCAGGTCTCTTCCTGCTTTCCAGACTCGAACTGGAACTCATTCATATCTGCCATCACAATGGATGAGAGAACCTTGACAATCAACCCAGGAAGGCCTGTGTGGATTTTCCTCATTTCCATGCCAGGCGTGCATTTAGACGCCCAGAACTTATACCGGTCCGCGGTTTCTCCGCTCTGCTCATAGAACTGTTCCAGCTCGTTCCCATCACCGCGGTACCAGATACGGTTGCGGATTGCGTTCAGCTCAAAATCCACTATTTCCTGAATCTGGATGCTGTAGGGGCTTGCCGGCTGCACATTCAGCCAGGAACGGATGCCCCGTTTTATATTCTCGTTCAATGTTGTCAGCCACCTCATTTCTCATCCTCCTCAAACCCAATCAGATTCCTCCAGGGAATCCAGCCATACTGGGATGCGTTGATCGTATGGTCATTCCGATCCTCCGGTTCGTCCTTGTCCTCCAGCCAGGAATACCGCTCCAGTTCAGCTATGTGCTCTACGCAGGTATCTGCCACCAGATAGCACCCTTGCTGAATCCAGCCCAACTGCAGCTTAATACGGTCAATAATCTGCAGAGCCTTATAAGCGTCCAGGAAATTATGGATGCTGCCATGAAGCCGCTTATATTTACGCAGCTCCGTGATGGTCGCCTGGTCGGCAGAATCAATAAACACATCTCTCGCAAGTCCCCACTCCCTTTGATTCCGTTCAAGAAACTCTAAAAATTTCGTCACTGTATCAGATGGAGCCAGCGGCTGATCCAGTTCTGCGTTGCTGTAGACCTTTTCATCCAGCACGATCAGCCTCCGGTCTGTGGTAATTCCCAAAAAGAGCATGGCAATGGTATCTGGAGACTGGCTGGAATAGGAGGTATCCAGTCCCGCTGAAAAACGTCTAAATTTCAGCCGCCCAAGCTTCCGCTCCGTTTTAAGCCAGGAAATCGATACTACATGCTTCTTCCTATCGAAGTTCGGAAAAATAAGGCCCGTCGCTTTTCCGCGCAGGCCTAAAATCTTGTTCTTGTATAGTTTCGTTCCAGGAGGAGCTGCATCCATCTTTTTCTGCACTGCCTCCGGTGTCAAGCTCAGATTATCCTGGAACGTAAAAAACCAGTACCTCCATCTGGGTACTGGCTTCTCTTTCAGCTCCGCCAGAATCTCCGGAGGAACGTCGTGTTCATATTTTTTGTATGGTCTGGAACGGTTGATAAACTCCTTATACACCGGAAGACCCGGATCATCCGGATTCAGCGTGGCCATCAGGTAATCGTTTCTGGTAGACACCTCCCGGACAAAATCAATGTTGGCTGTGTTGATCTCGTCAATGTAAACGCAGCCAAACTGAGAACCTAACACAAGCTCCCATTTATCCCGGTTATCATAGCCCAGGACAAAAATAATTTTCTCCTCAAATTTGATATGGGGAATTTTATAATCCTTATCCCCGTTTCCATAGTACCGAGCCGTGCGGTGCAAATCCAGGATTCCATTGTCCTGCTGGATAATGTTCTTCTCCGCAGTACCTGTCGTTTTGGATGCGATAATATGCAGCTTCTTTCCACTACGGCTCACCATCCGCATAAACTTAACGCCGGCGCCAACCGTTGTCTTCCCAGAAGCCGTTGTCCCCTCCAGGAAGTCTGCATCCACGCCGTCCACTGTATTGATAAAATCCAGGTATTTCTGGGAAAGGGGAAAGTTGTTACTCTTCAAGTCCCTCACCACCCAGCTGACTCATAATATCATCCAGCTTCTCAGACGTCTGGACGTTCACATCCACCTTATCCCGGAACATTCCCAGATGCTTACCGGCCAGTTCCAGAGCTTTCGACTTGTCGTAGAACTTAATCTCCCGTTCAATGCCCTCTCCTTCCTTGGTTGGGAACCGTTTGACCTTTACAGAGGCGACCGCCGCCAGATCTTCCGGAAGCGCATCCTCTCGAATGGTAGCATCGTTCAGGTTGACTACCTGCTGCGGGTTTAAGAGGGCAATCTTGGCAAGCTCCAGCAAAATCCGGTCCTGATTAAGGCCCAGACGCCGGGAACGCTCTGCCATTGCTTTGTCAATACTTGCGCGAATGTCAGGTTTCTTCAGGTTTTCACTCCCTATCTCTCCCGCCGTATCCGGGCTGTAACCGGCACGAATGGCCGCCTGGGTGGCGTTCAGGTCGATCAAATATTCCTGTACGAATAGTTTTTGTTTTCTGGTTATGGGGATCACCTCCTTTTTGTAAAAGAAAAGAGATAGCCGAAGCTATTCCTAAAGCCATATTACTTTAAATCGTTTCATTAGATTCTATAAAGTCAGCAACACAGTCTCTCATTTCTTCCAAAAGAAGAGAGACTTTCTTGCAATCATTTAACAGTTCTTCCAGTTCTTCTTGTGTGTATATTTCGCCTTTTATATTGATTTTGGCTACTAAAATTTGCAGTTCATATATCGAATCCATCAACATTTCAATTTTTGCATAATTAGGGTTATTTATTTTGGCTAAGAGCATTGATGTACAACTTTGGAATAATCCTGAAACTTCATTATACGCCAATAAGGCATTATAAATATTATCCATAATAGGTTGGGGATTATTCTTTACTGCTCTTTGAACAAAAATAGCTATCTTATTGGCTTCTGTACAAATCCTGCCTGATATTTCTGCAATATAATTACAAAAATTTATACGTTCTTCCCTTCTTTGAGCCTTTTTTCCTTCTTGTAGCGTTTGAAATAAAACGTATAAAGTAATTAATGCGCCTAAGATTGCGCCTAAATATCCTCCCCAAAAACCTATCCATTCATTGCTTGTGTCTGTGCAAATAAATCGAAAGCTCACAGAAAAAGCTATGCTTAAAGGTATTACCAAGAATACCACTATAGTGGCAAGTAATATTTCTCTCCAATATTTTTTCATTTCTAATCCCCCCTCTCTTTTTAATCATACACTAAGTTTCTTTAAAAGAAAACCACCCGGCACATGGCCGGGTGAAAAAAATAGGAGAAAAATTATTATGGCTTGTAGGAGAAGGATTCGAACCCTCGACCTCCGGGTTATGGGCCCGGTGGGCTGCCTCGGTTCTTCTGCCAGCGGATCCTCCAGGAATCGAACCTAGGACACGGTGGTTAACAGCCGCCTGCTCTACCAACTGAGCTAAGGATCCTTATCGCCGGGTTTCCCCGGCATCTATGCGAATAAAAGGGGGTTCAAGCCGCCAGCCGAATGCCTTTGGCTTCATGGTACACTATAGCATTTTCAAAACGAAAATTGCGAAAAAAACGAAATAACTTTAGGATTCTTTCATAAAATTTGTAAATTCCATTCTCACACTGTCCGCAGTTGCTTTCCGCCCCATCCGGATAGCCACCTGTCCCCATGTCATTTCCTCAAAAAACTTATACCGAATAATCCGCTGCATCCTGGGCGATATGGTCAGAAGCCAAACTTCCACCTGCTCTTTAATCTGCTCCGCCCTACGGATCCGCTCCTCCAGCAGCTTCTCCCTTCGTTCCAGCTCATCCGGGTCTTTGACTGCCGCATACCCCAGACCCTCCAAGTGATAAGTCTGGAGCGTATACGGAAACTCATGAGATGAACCTTTCACACTGTCCTGCTGTATCTGCCTGCGGCGCTTCCTCAGCTTCTTTATTTCCTCTTCGGTGTCTTTGACCAGCTCACAGGCATCTATGTACTGCTCTAATATCTGTTTGTCCAATGGCGTCACCTCCCTGCCTTTTAATCTTTATCCGGCATCCGCCTGTGGTATGCCCTCTGTCCTTCTACGTATTGTTCCTGCTTCCTCTGCCTACCCAGAAGCTGGCGAAGCTCGTTCAAAAACTTCTTGCCGGATCCATCTGAAAAATACTCGGCAATCTCTTTATTTAACAGCATGGTGTCCTTATGCCGGCGCCTGGCTTTCCGGCTCTGCCACAGCTTCAAGGCCTCATTGTGCATATCGTATTTATTGTCCGTAAATTCCAGCGCATGAAGATAATCCTGAAGGCTCTTATCCTCATCCCCCACAGAAGAATAGGATAACCGGTAAGCTTCCTGGCACTGCTCCACGAAGTCAATAAATTGTTCCAGGCTGATTGATGGCAGTTCCTTTTTTCTCTCCGTCATGGCCATACCCTCCCCGTTTTTTTATCTCTTAACACAATCCGGCCAACCACCTCGCAGTCATGCCATCCTGCTATGGTTTTCATTCTCCGGATGGCGTTCTCCACATTATCTGGCTGGCGGTCTGCCTCCCGGATGGCTTTGGCAGCCACCGGATCCCGCACGCCGCTGGCATTGTGATATAAATCAGGTTTCATTTTGGTCTCCTTTGTACGGCTCCGGAAGCGGCTGCCAAGCTGTCACACCCTGTAAATCTTCAAAACAATTCTCTGTGAAAAATCCTTTTCGCATGGTATACCCGTATCTTTCTGTATATGTCCCCTCTTTTACCACTCCGTTTTTTGTACTTATCATCACTCGTTCATCTTCCTCTGGAAGTCTCTCCTCTACTGGGATCCAATGGTATCTACACTGCTCATTGTATTGCTGGATTTCTATCAACGCTTTAGTGCAGCATTCTATAAATTCTTCCATAATATCGCGTCTTAGCCACTCGTCGTCCTCATTCCAATCCTCAAAACATTCTAAATATTTAATCGCTTCATTCTCTGTCACTTCTGTTCATTCTCCCTTCTAACCATCTTCTTACTCTTTCTTCTCCGATATATTCCATGATTTCGTCTTCTATCTCATCCATGAAATATACCGGTGTCTCCTTATCTGGTTCTTCCCACTCATCCGCCATGCAGTCAAATACAATGCAGAATTTATATCCGTCATATCCATTCCTGTACAGCCATTCATGGATATTCTGGGGATTGGCATCTTTTCCAGATACCCGTATAGCGGGATAGATACCGTATCTATCTTCTTTTTCTTCCTGGTTTACTTTCACGGTTCTCTCCTATGTCAATTTTATTCCCATAACAACATACCCCGGCTGAATCCCGACAAATTTATCATCGATTAGATAAATCACTTCTGCTCTGGCCTCTCTGCCGGAATATTTAATGTTATCCCATTCCTTCAGAATCAGGATGTCTCCAACGCGATATTTCCTATCATTTTTTCTGATTTCAAATTTCTTTTTGCCCGAAATTACGTCTTCAAAATATTGGGGATAAATTTTTAATTCATGTTCCATTTTCTCTCCTATGCAAACCGCAATTGATTTTCACTGTCATTGATAATCAGGTTTGGAATCCTCTCTCCTACTTTTAAATATCCGCAATTTGCTTTTACTAACGCTTCCGCCATTGTTGGGACAACACTGTTTCCGATTCTGGCCACCTGCTCCTTGATGGGGTACGGTTTCCCCTCAATGTCCCGATTGATGATATAGTCTTCTGGGAATCCCTGCATCAGCTTCAGTTCTTCCGGTTTCAGCATCCGGAGAAAGATATCAGCTATGGCGTACTTCTCTCCCTTTATGTTGATAGCCACATTTACCAGGCCGAACCGGTCTTTGGTGGTAATGGTATCCAGCGGTCTGTCTACTGTCTGACCTCCGCCAGACCCGTAATATTTAATCAAAAACGCGGATACCAGCCCGAAGTGTCCCGGCGATGTCGTAATGGTGTGAATTGGCTCCTCGCACCCCTGTCCAATTCCGGATTTATAATATTTTGTGATAAATGCTGTCACCAGTCCGTACCGGTTCGAGGTGTCAATAGTCTTTATCGGTTCTGACAGGAGCTGACCTCTGGATTCTCCGGCCTTTTGCTCTCCGTGGTACTGAATGAGAAAAGCAACTGCTCTGTCATCCTGCACGATATATGGTTCGTTTTCCAGGATGTATTTCCGGATCCCGTTTGCAATCCGTTTCTGTGTGGCTGCTGCCAGCGGTTTTTTCCGGTCGAATATTGATTTGCCAATGTCTGACCAGTCGATATATTTTCCGCATGGCTCCCAGTTATCTTTTGTTCTGGCCTTCTCAGGCCATACGATTTCCTTTTCGTCTCTCCGAAAAATTGCGTACCAGCGTTTCCTGGTAGTGGGTGCGCCATAATCTGCTGCTACCAGCTCCCGGCTGTCAAACCGGTATCCCAGAGAACACATGGCTGTGATAAACCGCTTGTAGTCCTCCCCTTTTCTTTCTGGAATGATGTATCCTTTTTCGTCAAGCGGTCCCCACTGCTGGATTTCCTCCACATTCTCCATGATGATTACTTCCGGGAGGATTTCCCTGGCATGTTTAAATACTGCCCAGGGAAGAATTCTAAGCCCGCTCAGGCGGGGCTGTCCGCCTTTTGCCTTACTATGTGATGTGCAATCAGGGGAAGCCCACATCAGGCTTACCTTGCGTCCTTTTACGATGCCTTTCAGATCCGCCTTAAAGATATCCTCTGTTAGGTGCAGTGTATCCGGATGATTGACTTTGTGCATCCGGATTGCTTCCGGATCATGGTTTACTGCGATATCTACCGGACGGCCTAAAGCCATTTTTATTCCTACGCTTGCTCCGCCGCCGCCGGCGAAACAGTCAATGATTAGTCCCATCTTGTTTCCTCTTTTTTAATAGTCTAATGCCCGTTTCTTATAAAAAACATCGTTATCTGTTCGTATTCACTGAACTTTTTTTCAAGGTCGAAAATGGACTTTCCTGGACCCTTGAATGGTTCGTCTATTCTGGACTGTAGCCCCCTCAATCTTTCCCAATACTTTGGAAGGTGCTTGTATATATTGTTCAGTTCTTTGAGATTCTTGTTTCGGCAGCACCAGCAGCTTACCCTGTCTAAAATACTGTATAGTTCGATCCCGTCCTCATCCCAGTTATATCCATGATCGTAGCAGTACTGAAGACATTCTCTTTCTGTCATTCCACGTTCAACCAGAGGATATTTTTTGCGAGGAATATTTTTTATCCTCTGCGGCTCATCTGCTGCTATACCGACATACTCCACAATCTTCTCATCTGAATATTGCTCTCTGTAATGCTTGTTAATTTCATTCAGTTTGTACCTGGTAGCCCATCTGGCATTTCCCCCGCACCATCCATATCCGTAATGGTATGGGTATTCTTTTTTCTCTCTGTATTTGACAGGCCTTACCAACATGTCATAAATAAATGGGTTGGCAGGATGTAATTCAGTAAATTCAATCCCTTTCTGTAACAAAACCTCCTTGATTCTGTCTCTATTTCTGTAAATGGAATCAAATTCCATACCTGTATCATAAAAAATCACTTCATCAACAGGAATGTTTTCTTCCAAACACAGAAGTAACATTGCCAAACTGTCTTTTCCGAAACTGCAACTTAAAATTTTTTTGATAACACCACGCTACAAATACCGTATCGTGGATAAGAAGCATCAGGCTACCCATGAGTTTTTTAGACTCGCAACTATTCAGCTTCTTTTTCGCCAGCACTTAGACACCCGTGCATTCAACCCGGTTTACCGGGATTCGTTATTCCTTTCTAATCATTCCTATCACCGTCTCCAGGGCCTTTACATCCCGGTTCCAGATTGGATCCGCATCACGTCCTGCTGCCATGTCCCGGCAGTGCTCCAGTAAATCTTCCAGCTGTTTTACAGCTCCCTGTAATTTCCTGGTATCTACCACGCGCATCCCAGCGACGCGGAACGCCCGGCAAGATCCTATCGAATGATCAGTCTCTAATTTTTCATTCTCCAGCATTTCCTGCAGATATATGTTGATTGTCGACACAGAGCAACAAAATTTTGCCGCCAATTCCCGCTGCGTCGGCGGGTAGCCATGTGTTTTTATGTATGCCTTTATTACATCCAAAACTTCTTCCAGGCTAAACTTCTGCTTCATTTTTCGTCCCCTCCTTAAAGTTCTCTGCAATTTCTCTCCTTCCGCCGCATTCTTTCATCCAGTTCTATTTCCATACTCACCAGGGCCTGGCTTAAAAACGGATATTTTTCCTGTAATGACAGCATCTGGGAATGAATCGCTTCCCACTCCTCTTCTGCATACTTTTTTGGAATCGCCGTTTTATGCTTTCTCCAGAACTGATTGTAGACCTCGTCAAACCCTTGCTTTACCTGCTCGTCTGTCATCATAAGCACTCCACACGGATATAAATTCCAGGCAGGTCGGTCCAAAATTTCTCGACTATTTCCGAAGCGACCAGAGCGTCATCCTTCCAGTATCCACAGACTGTCATGCAGTCCTTTAAAAGCTTCTGCAGATTGTCCGTATCTGGCTTCGTAATCTTGTACTCCCCATCTGTGTGGCTGCTGCCTTTAGGAAAACACCATTTCGCTATTAAACGAACGCCTTGCTGAAATGGTTCTGTAGGACAATGTTGTGCCAGATGCCCCATCAATTTCTGACGTGCTGCTTTTAATTCCTGCGGCTCGTAAAATACCGGCTTGCCCTTTACCACATGAACCTGCTTCTCCTGATGCGTAACAGTTGGAGGAATCATTGGCATAAAAAATTCAAGTACGTTAGATTCCCATCTCTGGCAGGTATCATCCAGTAAATGGAAATCTGCTCTATGTTCACTTTCTCCATTGCAGCAGATGCCTTCAAACTGAGCGTACCACCTACAGGTACAACAGTATTTTTTTATTTTCATTTTTCTTTACTCCTTTAAAGTGAGAAAATCTTGTTTTATTCTTTTTGTCGGCCTTGTCATCGGGGAAGGGGAAGGGAACGGGCGGGCTCTGCTTTCAGCCCGTCCATTCCTACCCCCGTGACCACGCGTAAGCGGGGGAAAAATATATATTTATATATGAGTCTTCCCCGCCACACGGGAAAGACTGTTTTTCAGTCTTTCCCGCACTACATACTCTTTGCGGGGAGGACTGTTTTTCAGTCTTTCCCGCAAAAACATACTTGGCGGGGGAGTCTTAGGTTTCAGTCTTTCCCGTACCGTTTTTTTTGTGGATAACTCCATCCTCAATCACATATCCGCCGTGCTCTTTCACCCTATCACGAACTGAACGCTCCGCAATTCCCAGATAAGATGCTACATCTTTCACCGCCGGATCCTTTCCAAAATTTCCATTTTCAATGGCATCTTCCAGTGATTTTTTCCGCTCTTTCTTACGTTCTGCAGCGCTCTGTTTATTCTTCACAGCCCCCTTTTTCCACGGCGGCAGCTCTGCCTCCGGTTGAATATCTCCCAGCACACCGCTTTTATCTACCTGATGAACCGGATAGCTGAACCAGGCATTGACCGCCGAAAACTTTGGAAACTCCCTCAGAGTCCCCTCAATCCGCCATGCAGTCAGCCCTCTGGCCCGCTTCTTTGCCTCCTCCACAAGGTGCTGCAGATTCATCCATTGCCATTTGTCCAGCTTATTTTCACAGTAATTCATCATCTGGTAACTACTGCATAAATCATCCTGAGACAAGTCGTCTTCCCACTTGAAATGCGCATTCAAATACTGCTTACAGGCTTCGCAGACTGCTTTGTTTTCTTCTGCCTTTTGCGTCTCCTCCGGAAGCTCCAGTTCAATCATATCGAGCATAGCGTCCGGATCACGGGCGAACACGCCGGAGCCAGATGCACGGTCCATAGACTTTTTTCCGCCCTGGCTTCCTTTGCTGTGATGGTGGCAGTAAATCACAGCTACCTTCAATTCCGTACAGACTTTGTCAAACTGATTGCAGAAATTGGCCATCTGATCCGCACTGTTCTCATCTCCGGTGATAACCTTATAGATTGGGTCAATGATAACGGCAATATAATTCTTCTTTGCCGCTCTCCGGATCAGCATTGGCGCCAGCTTATCCATCGGACGGGACTTTCCCCTCAGATTCCAGATATCGATATTTTCCAAATGCTCCGGACGAAGTCCCATTGCCTGGTATACATCCTTAAAACGGTGCAGGCAGCTGGCCCGGTCCAGCTCCAGGTTCACATATAGGATACGCCCCTGGGCACACGGCCAGGAAAGCCAGTTCCTGCCTTCTGCGATTGCAATGCACATTTCTATCAAAAGAAAGGATTTTCCTGCCTTGGACGGCCCTGCAATCAACAGCTTATGCCCCTGGCGCAGCACTCCCTCAATCAGGCACGGGGCCAGCTCCGGCATATCCTCCCATACCTGTTCCAGACTTTCTGGATCAGGCAGATCGTCATTTACACTTTCAATCCATTCCTTCCACTCTTCCCAGCTTTCTTTTCCGATGTTGGTATCTACCAGAAACTGTTTCTGGCCTCCGCGCATCACGCCCGGCATCCGGGACAGACGGGAAGGATTTCGGTTCTGCTGGTCAATTTCCAGGCCGTTTTTTCGGCAGATGTCATACAGATAGTCCACACGCCTGCGGTATTCCGCATAATCCGCCGCATCAATCCGCACAATAGCATGGAGGCTTTTCTTGCCAGAGTGGACCAGGCAGGCCACTGGAAGCTCCAGTTCCCGGATCAGGGCATGCTGCTTTCCAATCTCCATGCTGTCTGATTCCACCAGGGCATAACGGTATTCCGTTACATTTTCATTCCGGACGCCTTTCCCGTCTAATGGGTTAAAGCGGATCCAGGCGCCTGCTTCCCCGTTATAATCTCCCAGGACTTTTCCTATATCTCCACCGCAGGCAGACAATGCCTCTATCAGCTCTCCTGCTGTGCGATCATAGGCTCCTTTATCTGCTGGCAGCCACTTTTCTTCTTTCTGCCAGCTCCTTACTACATATCCAACGTTTTCCCCCGCCTCAAACAGCACTTCCAGGTAGCGGATCAGCTCTCCTGCCGGATTCCAGTGGGACGGTTCCAAAACGTCTTTTTCTTCCACCCAGTTGCGGTCAATGACTACCCCTTCCTCTGAAATAGAATCATCCCATCCAAGGGCGGTTCCAGTATCATAGGGCGGAGTCCATCCCTGTTCTCTCGCATACTGTACAATGGTTCCTCCTGTGACAGGGGAGCCGGAACCGGAAAAACCGGTCCACTTTTTTCGGCATTCTCCAGGATGATACCTGCCAGGATCCTTCCGGCTCCAGGCTTCCCAGGTATCTACGCTGTATCCTTCCAGTTCCAGGGCCATTCCTACATTGAGCCACTGCTGGTAATCCAGCTCTGCCGGTTCTATATGTTCTAAGACCTCCAACAGGTCATACTGGTTATGTTCCATCTTTTACTGCTCCTTAGCAATCTGGCCGGTACACTGCCGGTTCCACTCCTCTTGGTGCACTTCTCCATCCATTTGCTGCAATTCGATCTATCATATTTTTTCCAGCCTCAAAGCTCCAGGTTCCCACGTGCTGAAAACCGTATTTTTCCAGGCACCGGATCTGTTTTGGAGTGGTCAGTCCCTCTTCCTGCCTTCTGTGAAGGCGATCCAGAATCTTACTTGCTTTTCCTGCATTATCAATCTCATCTGGAAGAATGCCCCGTTTTTCCAGCTCCTTCTTCTGGCTGTCTGACGGCGGGGCCATTTCCCAGCCAAATGCCGGAACATACCCAGCCAGATCCTCTGCCTGAATGCTCATTTCAAACTGAAGGGGATCGACCAGCTTTTTCTTCCGGTGCTTCATTTCTGCCAGCTGCTTGGCAAGGGATTCTTCCCGTTCTGCAATGACGTCTTCCGATGCCTTTTTCTCTGCCTCTTCCAGGTCCACCAGGGTTCCTGCCGCCTGCTCCAGGTTCTCCGTCATCTTTTGGGCAACTTCCTTCTTCTCACAAATCAAATCAGCTGGGTGGCATAACTCATGCCGTTCTGTGTGCCAGAGAAAATCTAAAAGAAGCAGATGGTCCTTCCCTTCACAGAGCCGGGTTCCGCGTCCCACCATCTGGCTGTACAGGCTCCGTACCTTGGTAGGCCGCAGCACAATCACACAGTCCACAGAGGGACAGTCCCATCCTTCCGTCAGCAGCATGGAATTGCACAGGACGTTATAATCGCCCCTGTCAAATGCTTCCAGCACCTCCGCACGATCCCTGCTTTCCCCGTTTACCTCCGCTGCGCAAAAGCCCTTTTCATTCAGGATATCCTTAAACTTCTGGCTGGTTTTTACCAAAGGAAGAAATACCACTGTCTTACGGTCTTTGCAGTACTTCTCCATCTCATCCGCAATCTGGTACAGGTATGGATCCAGGGCAGTCGCAATGTCTCCTGCCTTGAAATCCCCGGACTGCATGGACACGCCGGACAGGTCGAGCTGCAGCGGAATCGTCAACGCTTTAATCGGTGCTAAATATCCTTCCTTAATTGCTTTTGGAAGGGTGTATTCATAAGCCAGGCTGTCAAATACCTGGCCCAGGTTCTGCATATCCCCCCGGTCCGGTGTGGCTGTCACGCCCAGCACATGGGCCGAACCAAAATGCTGCAGGATCTTCTGATAGCTGTCTGAAATACAGTGGTGAGCCTCATCAATAATGATGGTATTAAAATAGTCCGCCTGGAACTGCCCCAGCCGTTTCTCCCTCATCAAGGTCTGGACCGATCCGACTGTGATCCGGAACCAGCTTCCCCGGCAGGACTGTTCTGCTTTTTCTGTCGCGCATCCAAGTCCTGTAACCTTTGCGATCTTGTCTGCTGCCTGTTCCAACAGCTCTCCTCGGTGCGCCAGGATTAGTACCCGATCCCCGCGCCGCACACAGTCTTCTGCCACTTTCGCAAACACTACCGTCTTACCGCAGCCGGTAGGGAGGACCAGGAGCGTCTTTAAGACGCCCTTGTTCCACTCTTCAAAAATAGATTCCTTTGCCTCTTCCTGATAGGGTCTCAGTTCCATTAGAATACACCTGCCTTAAACGTTTTCGGCTCCGGAGCAAGATACTTGCCGACCCGGTTGTTTTTCTTTGCATTTCCATTTTTGTCCTTGTATTCATTAATGACAAGTTCCACACGCCCCCTGGATCCGACCACTGCATTCCAGTTAGGACGCAGCGCTTCCCCTTTTTTCTTCTGGCCGATGCATAAGAAAAACTGACTTAACATCCATTCCATCTTGCTGTTCAGTTTTAAACTGTCAAATACATGCCGTTCTTTTTCTTCATGATCCAAAATCACCAGCTCCAGTTCTGCAGTATTGCAGGCACACATCTTATCACTTCCTGGGAATCGTCCTCTTGTCATAGTTTTCACTTCGAATTCATAAATTCCTTCTGGAAGCGGCTCAAAATCGACTCCCTCGTTTTCAATCTCGTCGTCCCATCCAATTTCCTGTCCTAAATCTGCCATTTATCCGATCCTCCCTAATTAAATACTAACGCATCGTTTTCTTTCATTTCCCTGATTGCCGCATATACCTGATCCCAGGATGCAACCAGAAGCCCGTCGATGATTCCCGGGTTCTGGGTTTCAAATTCCCAAATCGGGGTTCCTTCGGTGACATAGCCTTTCGCAGACACCACGTTTTCTACATCCCACTCACAGACCCCGTTCGCTGCCATCAGATCCCGCAGTTTTTTAGGAATTCTCGGGTCAAGCTTTCCGCCATCTGGCTCCGCTGACGGCGCTGCTTTCTCTTCCTTTACAGCCTCCGCCTGGCTTTTATTGCTGACCGGCGGCTCTGGATTGAGTGGCGGCGTCTGAACTGGTGAACTGGGCGGCGCTGCTTCTTTCACAGATGTTTCTTTCCCTGGAAATGCCCCAGATGACTCTATTACCGAGCGGATCTCTGCATACTCAAAAGGCAGCTCTTCCGGCAGCCCATACCGGTTCTTAGCGTCCCAGCAGCTGTGATGAGTCGTATACATCACCCGTTTTCCACCCTGGGCTTTATTCTTTCCCTTCTGGGCTCCCTGTCCGTCCACATTTACCACAAAGGTTTTATAATTGGCAAACAACACCATATCCGCCCATTCCTTTACCATAGGAGCCACATTTTTGCTCAGTTTCATTTCCCATCGGTCATAGGCTCCCATCTCATCCGGCTGCTCAAACTTCCGCATTTTAGCGTGGGCATTTAAAACCACATGAATTCCAGTTTTTACTACCTCTTCCAGCAGATTCAGAAAACGCCCGAATTCCTCCTGGAGATATACATACCCCTTGCCATAACCGAACTCTTCAATGCTGTTTTTCTGGTTTTTATCACACAGATGGGCCGTGCATAACATTTCCGCCCAATCTGCCGTATCAATAATCAAAGTTTTGCAAAGTCCCTGATGTTCTTTGATATACTTAACCTGTTCGAGAAGCATAGCCCAGCTGCTGGGAGCTTCTGTTCTGGACACATCCATATCTTTGGTACTTCCCTCTGTGTCAATAAACAGAGGATCTGGAAACTGCGAGGCAAAGGTACTCTTTCCAATCCCCTCCGGCCCATAAACAACAACTTTCTTTGCCCCTGGAATCTTTCCTCTAATAATCTCCATTTAAAATACACCTGCCTTCCATTCTTTCTTTTCTTCTGCCGGACGGTTCTGTCCAGCCACATATCCATCTTCAATGATTAAGCTGCATTCCTCTCCGGTTGATACACGGGTGGCAATTGCCTGAAGCCCTTCCTGTTCCAGCCAGCGGCCAAACTCAGACAGCGTATCCAGATCCATCTGCTCCAGCTTGTCCAGCAGTACGAATCCGCATTCAGGATTCAGTTTGCGCACAATAGCAGTGGAGACTTTCAGCTGTTCGGAACCAGACATATTGTCCCATTTCTGTCCATTGTAGATTAACTCTCCCTCTTCTACGGCCAGGCCTGGAAGCGGAAGATCTGCCTCTTTTAACAAGGACATCTTTTCTTCCCTGATTTCTCCAATGCGGGCAGTCAGCTTGTTATACTGGGTCCGGTAGGCTTTCGCATCCTCCTCCGCCTTATCTTTATCCAGATTTGCCCGCACTTTTCGGTTGATTTCTTCTATGTTGGAAATATTCTCCTCCAGCTCTGCAGTAGACTGATCAACCAGTCCTTCTGTCGTTTCTCTGGCAATCCGGAGGTCTTCCTCCATCTGTCCCTGCTTAGAAAGAAGCGCCTGAATCTGTTCTGTCACCCGCTGATATTCCTGTTCCAGCTGATGGCGCCGCTCCCGTTTTCTCTGATTCTCTCCATTCTGAGCCAGAATTTCCTGCTGCTGCCGGATCAGTTCTGAAGCAGATACCGGAATTGCCGGAGCGTCCGGATAATAAGGCTGTTCCTTTGCATATTTCTCTTTTTGGTCTGCGGTCCTTCCTACGTAAACCCTCTCGTCATACAGCTTTTTCTCCATTGTTTCAAGCTCCGCAAGCTTAGGTCCGACGCCGATAATCTGAAGAAGCGTCTGAGCCTTTTCCTTGTCCGGCGCTTCCATAAACTTAGGAAGATCCAAAGCCAGCTGCTCCACAAACTCATTTAAAAGCTGCTGTCCTCCCTTTTTCCCTTCCGGATCCGTCACCTTTAAAGCACTGTTCTTTCCTTTCCTCTCCACAATCAAACCGTTATTCATTACAATATGTAAATTAGGCGGAATCACGGAATCGTTTCTCTGAGCCTGGGAAGGCCGGTATTTATCTCCGCCTAAAGCCCATGCAATCGCATCCAGAACCGAAGTTTTCCCCTGGTTATTTTTCCCGCCAATGATGGTCAGACCGCTGGCAGCCGGTTCGATTGCAACTGCCTTCACCCGCTTGACGTTCTCAATCTCCAGTTTATTAATTTTCATTGACATGTTCTTCCTCCTCTAACTGAAAAGCTATTAATAGCCTGTTCTTCCACTCTTCTGCCTGCGCAGGAGCCGTCCAGTCCTCCCCTACAATCTGCGCCAGAAGAAAGTCTCCCGCTATCAGACCATCGTAAAAGAAGCACCCTACTGGATTTAATGGCAGTTCTTTCAGGAGTCCTTCCTCATCTACCAGCATGATCGTTCCTTCTCCAAAAAAGCTGGATAAACGCCAGGTATGTACTGCTTCAAAATGGCCATTGAGTACCCTCTGAATGGACCGAAAATCGTCAAAATCGACGTCAACGACAGAAATCTTGCTGTCCGCAGTAACTCGAATCGTTTTCACCTACATTTCCTCCTCATGCTGTTCAGCTATTTTTCCGGCTCCTTCTAAAAAAGTTCTCAAGAATCTATCTACCATTTTAATCTCCAGCTCTCGATTTCCTTTAGACAGCTCGTCCAGTTCCACTATCACTGCCCTTCCAAGGCCTTCTGCTATTTCTCTATAGCTAAGCCCGTCTCCCATAAAAATGACCTGCAATTCCATCTCTCTCATCTCTTCCGTTTCTCTCTGCGGCCGAAATCCAACGCAAAACACTGCGTTACATTCCGTAACCGTTCCTACATCGCTGTCTTCTAAGCGAATAAATCCACCTTTAATCACTTGCATTTCCTCCTACTCTGGTTTACACTTTACTTGAAGTTATTTTTCTTAGGGCCTGTCCGGCGGCAACCGGCGGGCCTTTTCTTTTGAAATCCCTACACGGGTACATCCTGCTGTACTCCAGACACCGGTTCCTGTACCGGCAATCCCTGCAAT
>ERZ779820.851-NODE-851-length-19930-cov-6.750692_pt1 | contig 19930 bp, 17 predicted proteins | sample MGYA00511563_ERZ779820 | MGnify/ENA primary metagenome ERZ779820 (study PRJEB29588, sample SAMEA1964852) | human gut metagenome | biome: human gut; feature: human-associated habitat; material: faeces | place: Denmark | collected 2008/2010 ...
CCGATGTGTTTGGAAACACACCGTATAGCCAGACAGGTATCCTCAATCCGGACGGTACACCGATGTATATGCAACCTAAAATGGATACACAGGAAAGTATCTATCAGGAAGTAATGCAGAACCTGGATGATGCCATCACTCTACTGAATAACGGTACTGCCAAAGATACGGGCTTATCCGGTGCAGTCGGTTCTAAAGACTTGATCTATGGTTCAAACACCAGTACACAGGCAAGTATGTGGCTTAAAACGGCCTATGCGTTAAAAGCACGTTATACAATGCGTCTGCTCAATAAAAGTGCCAACAAGACTACAGATCTTCAGAATATTCTTACTTATGTGAGCAAATCATTTGCCAACGCAAGTGAAGAATGTAAGTTGGCCGTTTACGATGCTGATTCGCAATTGAATCCGCTTTGGTCCTTCAGCTACAGCCGCAACAGTTTAGCAGCTAGTGCAAGTCTGATTGAAAAGTTCGTTGAGCGCAATGACCCCAGAGCACCGCAAGCGTTCCTGGAACCTGATCCTACCGGATATATCACTTATGGATACGGAGCTACGCAAGCTACGGACATCGCAGGCATCAAAGCGGCTCCTAACGGAACTCCGCAAGAGTTGCAGAATAATTATGGTATGTCGATGATATCATGGGCTATGTCGGCTCCTACTCTTTTAATCAGCTATCACGAAGTGAAATTCCTTGAAGCAGAAGCATTGTGCCGTTTGGGAGGCAGACTGGGCGAAGCTAAGACTGCTTTGAAAGATGCAGTCACTGCCGGATTCGAGAATCTGGGAAATTCAATTATAGATGCTGCAGACACTTGGATATATGATGGTGACAGCGATTTGGGTGCAGATGTGGCAGAAGCCTATTTCACGGATGAAGTGGAACCGTTATTCGATGCCAACCCTCTGCAAGAGACAATGATACAGAAGTATCTTGCTTTCTTCGGCGCATCCGGCGAATCACTGGAAGCCTATAATGACTACCGCCGTCTGAAAGGTGCAGGAGAAAACTTCATTGTACTGAAAAACCCGCAGAACAGCAGTAAATTCCCATTGCGCTTCGGTTATGGAGCAGACGATGTATTGGCAAATCCTGAAGTGAAAGCTGCTTTCGGTGATGGACAGTACGTATATAGCGAGGCCGTATGGTGGGCTGGCGGAAACAAATAATGAACTTAAAATCTCTCAAAGGAGAGACTTTACATAGAGTCGTTTCTGTACTCTAACAAATTAACAGAGACGAACAAAAATAGGCCAACCGTGAGGTTCGCCTATTTTATTTTATCCAAATGCATTAGATGAAGTTAGAGTAATACCATTTTTCTACCCAATCATACTTCTTTTCCATGCTTTTACGTTTTTAACGCTTAAGCACTTTTTTAATAAACTAAAAAAAATCTCGTAAGAATCAATCTTACCACTGCAAATCGGGTAAATATTTACTCAACGTAGTGCGGAGAATACCCAAGGTGATAGGTTTCACTAATACTTCAGTTGCTCCTGCATTCATTGCATTTTCCTTATCAGAGCTAAAAGCATAAGCCGTCTGCATGATAATAGGAATTTCTGTGTTAGATTCACGAATTATCTTCGTTGCTTCCAATCCGTTCATCACCGGCATCTTAATATCCATTAGCATTGCTTTGGCTCTTTGCTGGTGTTGCTGAAACAACTCCACCATTTCCTGGCCATTTTTAGCCCACTCGATATCACACTTTTTGCCTATGATAGCCTTGATTAATTTAAAGTTGCTGTCATCGTCTTCAGCTACCAAAATTAAAGGTCTGAATTCATTCATTTGTTCGCTTTCCATATCGCTTATATATTGTTTTTTTTATCTGTTTTTTTAGAGCTATCTTCCTTTTCAGCCCGCAAGGTATAAAAAATATTCATATATTTCGCTATCTTTGCGCCTCAATTTAAAAGAATAGTATGATTTCTGTTGACGGACTAGCCGTAGAGTTTGGCGGCACTGCTTTATTTAGTGATATTTCTTTCGTAATTAATGAAAAAGACCGCATCGCTCTGATGGGCAAAAACGGGGCTGGAAAAAGTACGCTGCTGAAGATTTTGGCAGGCGCACGGCAACCGACACGTGGAAAAGTTTCCGCACCCAAAGATTGCGTAGTAGCATACCTGCCTCAACATCTGATGACGGAAGACGGAAGAACAGTGTTTGACGAAACGGCACAGGCTTTTTCACATCTTCATGAGATGGAAGCGCAGATCGAAAAGTTGAACAAGGAGCTTGAAACACGGACGGACTACGAGAGCGACAGTTACATGGCGCTGATCGAGGAAGTGTCCAGCTTGAGCGAGAAGTTTTATTCAATCGATGCTACTAATTATGAAGAGGATGTGGAAAAGGCATTGCTTGGATTAGGATTCACCCGAGGAGATTTCCAACGCCAGACGAGTGATTTCAGCGGTGGATGGCGAATGCGTATCGAACTCGCCAAATTGCTGTTGCAGAAACCGGATGTGCTCTTGCTCGATGAGCCGACGAATCATCTGGATATCGAATCTATTCAATGGCTGGAGGATTTTCTTATTAATAATGGGAAAGCGGTCATTGTAATTAGTCACGACCGTAAATTCGTGGATAATATTACAACACGCACCATCGAAGTAACGATGGGACGTATCTATGATTACAAGGTAAATTACTCGCAATATTTGCAGCTGCGCAAGGACCGCCGCGAACAGCAACAGAAGGCTTATGACGAGCAGCAGAAGTTTATTGCTGAAACGAAGGAGTTTATCGAACGGTTCAAGGGGACTTATTCAAAGACGTTGCAGGTGCAGAGCCGTGTCAAAATGCTGGAGAAGCTGGAATTACTCGAAGTGGACGAGGAGGATACTTCTGCATTGCGACTGAAATTCCCGCCTTCACCCCGTTCGGGCAGTTACCCGGTCATCATGGAGGGTGTTGGAAAGACATACGGAGACAAAGTGGTATTCCGCAATGCTAATCTGACGATTGAGCGTGGTGATAAGGTAGCTTTCGTTGGTAAGAACGGTGAGGGTAAGTCTACGCTCGTGAAGTGTATCATGAAGGAGATTGAGCATGACGGTACATTGACTCTCGGACATAATGTGCAAATCGGATATTTCGCTCAAAATCAGGCTTCGCTGATGGATGAAAACCTGACGGTTTTCCAAACGATTGACGATGTAGCCAAAGGGGATATCCGGAACAAGATTCGTGATTTGCTGGGGGCGTTTATGTTTGGCGGTCCCGAGGAATCGATGAAAAAGGTCAAAGTGCTTTCGGGTGGAGAGCGTACCCGTCTGGCTATGATTAAATTATTGCTGGAACCTGTCAACCTCCTGATTTTAGATGAGCCGACGAATCATCTGGACATGAAAACGAAAGATATTCTGAAACAGGCATTGCTGGATTTTGATGGTACGCTGATCGTCGTTTCACACGACCGTGACTTCCTTGACGGGCTGGTTACCAAGGTGTATGAGTTCGGTAATCAAAAGGTGACGGAACATCTTTGCGGTATCTATGAGTTCCTCGAAAAGAAGAAAATGGATTCGTTGCAAGAACTGGAAAAGAAATAATAAATAATAAAAAGAGGGTATCGGCTACAGGCGAAATAAAAGTATTTGTATATTTGCACTTTGAAGCTCTGAAAAGCGGATAACCTCTAAAAGAAAGGATGAAAGGGAAGAAACGAATTATAGTAACTCTGCTGTTTTTTATCAACATTATTATGTTGGTGGCAGCGGTTATTCCCCATCATCATCACCCCAACGGAATGATTTGCATGAAGCAGGACTTGCCTGTAGAACAGCAATGTCCCACGCATCATCATCACCCGGGAAACGACTCATGTTGCAGCAGTGAATGTATGACTCGTTTCTACTCTCCCACTCCATCCATACATACGGATAGCGGACCGGATTACGTATTCATCGCTACCTTATTCACGGATGTAATCATCGAGCATTTATTACGACCGCAAGAGAAACGGATTAAAAACTATTACGTTTACCGAGACTCTCTGCATGGTACGGATACTCATCGTACCACTTCTCTTCGTGCCCCTCCCTACTCTGTTTTTGCGTAAAAGCGTAAATGCAAATTAGTTGCATCTGCGCTACCTTATCTTTGTAGCGTAAAAAGAAAACAGTAAAATTTAGTAGGAAAATATCATTATGAAAAAACTTATTTTCGTGGGAATCCTGGGCTTATTCGTGCTGGGATCCTGTAATAATAGTACCGTCACACACACACACGATGAACACGATCATGCCGCGGAAGGACATAATTACGAGGCAGAAGGACCCGATCATTCCCATGAAGGCGAATGTAGCGGAGAACACAATCATGAAGCAGCCGATGAATACAACGAAGCTGCCGAAGCCCACAGTGATGAAATCATTCTTCCGAAAGCGAAAGCTGAAGCAGCCGGTGTAAAGGTGAGCGTTATTGAACCTGCACCTTTCCAGCAAGTGATTAAAACCAGCGGACAGGTGCTGGCTGCTCAAGGGGATGAATCGGTTGCCGTAGCTACAGTAGCCGGCGTGGTATCTTTCCGTGGAAAAGTAACGGAAGGTATGAGCGTCGGCAGCGGCACTCCGCTAGTCACTATTTCTTCAAAGAATATCGCCGATGGTGATCCGGTGCAACGTGCCCGCATTGCCTACGAGGTATCCAAGAAGGAATACGAACGTATGAAGGAGCTTGTTAAAAACAAAATCGTATCCGACAAGGATTTTGCACAAGCGGAGCAAAGTTACGAAAACGCCCGTCTTAGTTACGAAGCTCTTTCCAAGAATCATTCAGCTATCGGCCAAAGCATTACGGCTCCTATTGCCGGATATGTGAAAAGTATTCTCGTGAAAGAAGGTGACTATGTGACAATCGGACAACCGCTGGTAAGCGTGACGCAGAACCGTCGTCTTTTCCTCCGTGCCGAAGTGTCGGAAAAGTATTACCCGTATCTCCGCACCATCAGTTCCGCCAATTTCCAGACTCCTTATAATAATCAGGTGTACGAGTTGAAAGCATTGAACGGTAAACTTCTCTCTTTCGGAAAAGCTGCCGGAGACAATTCTTTTTATGTGCCTGTCACTTTTGAGTTCGACAACAAAGGGGAAGTGATTCCCGGCTCATTTGTGGAGGTATTCCTGCTTTCTTCAGCAATGGAAAACGTGATTTCTCTTCCGCGCACCGCGCTGACAGAGGAACAAGGCATATTCTTCATATATCTGCAACTGGACGAAGAGGGTTATAAAAAACAGGAAGTAACGATAGGAGCCGACAACGGCAAAAGCGTTCAAATCCTAACTGGTGTAAAGGCTGGCGACCGTGTAGTGACCGAGGGTGCTTATCAGGTTCGACTGGCAAGCGCAAGCAATGCAATCCCGGCACACAGCCACGAACACTAAAGAGACTAGGCGTCGCAACCGTTTTTTTTGTGCGGCGCATCTATCAAGTTATTTATAACTCTCAATTAATGAAATATCATGCTTAATAAAATTATACATTACTCCCTACACAACCGGCTGGTGGTAGTTTGTGCGGCCATCCTCCTGCTTATTGCGGGAACGTATACCGCCATGCATACGGAAGTAGACGTATTCCCCGACCTAAATGCACCTACGGTAGTAATCATGACCGAAGCGAACGGTATGGCTGCGGAAGAAGTTGAACAACTCGTTACTTTTCCTGTTGAAACTGCCGTAAACGGAGCTACGGGTGTGCGCCGTGTCCGCTCTTCCTCTACTAACGGATTTTCCGTTGTTTGGGTAGAATTTGATTGGGGAACGGATATTTATCTCGCTCGTCAGATTGTTAGTGAGAAATTAGCGGTGGTCAGCGAATCGCTGCCGGTCAATGTCGGCAAACCGACTCTTGGACCACAGTCTTCTATCTTAGGCGAAATGCTCATCGTCGGTCTGACTGCCGACTCCACTTCCATGCTCGATCTTCGCACGATTGCGGACTGGACCATCCGTCCACGCCTGCTGTCTACCGGAGGAGTGGCACAAGTGGCTGTGCTCGGAGGAGATATCAAAGAATATCAGATTCAGCTAGATCCCGAACAGATGCGTCATTACGGCATCTCGATGGGAGAAGTGATGGCTGTAACACAGGATATGAACCTAAATGCCAATGGAGGTGTGCTCTATGAATTCGGAAATGAATATATTGTACGTGGTGTACTCTCCACTTCGAAAACAGAGCAACTTGGCAAAGCGGTAGTAAAGACAGTGAATAACTTCCCTGTCACGCTGGAAGATATTGCAAACGTAACCATCGGCCCGAAGGCTCCGAAACTGGGTACTGCTTCAGGACGCGGCAAATCTGCCGTCCTGATGACTGTTACCAAGCAACCGGCTACCAGCACACTGGAACTGACGGACAAACTGGAAGCATCTCTGAAAGACCTCCAGAAAAATCTGCCGCCGGACGTAAAAGTTTCAACGGACATATTCCGTCAAAGCCGCTTTATCGAAAGCTCCATCGGCAATGTGAAAAAATCACTCTTTGAAGGAGGTATTTTCGTTGTCATCGTGCTTTTCCTGTTCCTGGCAAATGTACGTACTACGCTGATCTCATTGGTGACACTGCCTCTTTCCCTGCTCGTTTCGATCCTGACTTTACACTACATGGGGCTGACAATCAACACCATGAGTCTTGGAGGTATGGCGATAGCTATCGGTTCATTGGTAGACGACGCCATTGTCGATGTGGAAAACGTATATAAACGACTGCGGGAGAACCGCCTGAAAGCGGAAGCAGAAAGACTAAGTACGCTCGAAGTGGTATTCAATGCGTCGAAAGAGGTGCGCATGCCTATCCTTAATTCAACGTTGATTATCGTAGTCAGTTTTGTTCCGTTATTTTTCTTGAGCGGCATGGAAGGCAGAATGTTGGTTCCACTAGGTGTTGCTTTTATCGTGGCCCTGTTTGCGTCTACGATAGTTGCCCTGACACTAACTCCGGTACTCTGCTCTTATCTATTAGGAAGCAATAAGACGAACAAGGAACTGAAAGAAGCTCCTATTGCCCGCTGGATGAAAGGGATTTATGAAAAAGCACTGACTTGGGTACTGGCACATAAACGTGTGACTCTCGGAAGTACAATCGGACTTTTTGTAGTTGCCCTCGGAGTGTTTTTCACACTTGGACGCAGCTTCCTTCCTTCGTTCAATGAAGGATCGTTTACTATCAATATCAGTTCTCTGCCAGGTATTTCGCTGGAAGAAAGCAACAAAATGGGACATCGTGCCGAAGAGTTATTGATGACAATTCCCGAAATACAAACGGTAGCCCGGAAAACGGGACGTGCCGAATTGGATGAACATGCGTTAGGAGTCAATGTTTCTGAAATAGAAGCTCCGTTCGAATTGAAAGACCGCTCGCGCAGTGAACTGGTAGCTGATGTACGTGAAAAATTAGGTACGATCACCGGAGCAAACATAGAAATCGGACAACCGATCAGCCACCGTATCGACGCAATGCTATCGGGTACGAAAGCGAATATTGCTATCAAATTATTCGGTGATGACCTGAATAAAATGTTTTCACTCGGTAATCAAATCAAAGGAGCGATCAGTGACATTCCCGGTGTTGCCGACCTGAACGTGGAACAACAGATTGAACGTCCGCAGCTGAAAATACAGCCTAAACGGGAAATGCTGGCTAAGTTCGGTATTACCCTGCCGGAATTTTCGGAATATGTGAATGTAGCTTTGGCTGGAAAAGTGATCTCACAAGTGTATGAACAGGGCAAGAGTTTTGACCTGATCGTAAAAGTGAAGGATGATGCCCGGGATGAAATAGAGAAAATCCGTAACCTGATGGTAGACACGAACGACGGCCGCAAAGTTCCTTTGAGCTATGTAGCGGAAGTAGTATCGGCCATGGGTCCGAATACGATCAACCGCGAGAATGTGAAACGTAAAATTGTCATTTCCGCCAATGTGGCCGATCGTGACTTGCGCAGTGTTGTGAATGATATTCAGAAACGTATCGACACATCGGTACAATTACCCGAAGGTTATCATATCGAGTATGGCGGACAGTTTGAAAGCGAGCAGGCTGCCAGCCGGACATTAGCGTTGACTTCATTTATCAGTATCGTGGTTATCTTCCTGTTGCTGTACAATGAGTTCCGCAGTGTGAAAGAATCCGGGGTTATTTTGCTGAATCTTCCGCTGGCATTGATCGGTGGTGTCTTTGCCTTGGTGATTACAACAGGGGAAGTCAGCATTCCGGCTATCATCGGTTTCATTTCCTTATTCGGTATTGCGACCCGTAACGGTATGTTGCTCATCAGCCACTACAATCATTTGCAAAAGGAAGAAGGTTTGAATGTATATGATAGTGTGATTCAAGGTTCTCTCGACCGTCTGAATCCGATTTTAATGACGGCATTATCTTCTGCACTGGCACTGATTCCATTGGCACTTGCCGGTGATTTGCCCGGTAACGAAATCCAGAGTCCGATGGCAAAAGTGATTCTAGGAGGATTATTAACGTCTACTTTTTTGAACGGTTTTATCGTTCCGATTGTTTATCTGATGATGCATCGGAAAAAGACCCAAAAAAGCCTGTAGAGAGGGATATTTTTCCTCGGTGAGAAAACCATCGTTCCCCGGTGAGGAAACAAGTGTTCCTCGGTGAGGAACGGGTCGTTCCTCGGTGTCAAACAAATAGATGCCTTATCATAAAGTATCTATCAACAATAGCTTGTAATAAATAAAGAAATTAGAAATGAAACAAATCATGACCATAAGCGCTGCACTTCTTTTCTTAACCATAGGTGAAGTGCAAGCCCAAAACGGAATTGAACAGGTATTGAAGAATATCGAAACGAACAATAAGGAGTTGCAGGCAAACGAGCAACTGATTACCTCGCAGAAGCTGGAAGCCAAAATGGATAATAACTTGCCTGATCCTACTCTCTCTTACGCGCATCTATGGGGAGCAAAAGATAAAAGCGAAACAATCGGTGAGCTGGTTGTTTCACAAAGCTTTGATTTCCCTAGTTTATACGCCACACGTAACAAGTTAAACCGTCTGAAAGCCGGAACTCTTGACAGTCAGTCGGATGTTTTTCGTCAGGAGAAACTGTTACAGGCAAAAGAACTTTGCCTGGACATTATCATGCTTCGTCAGCAAAAGCATATTTTGGAGGAACGTCTCCGCAATGCGGAAGAACTTGCTAAAATGTACGCCAAACGTCTCCAAACAGGGGATGCAAATGCTCTCGAAACCAATAAAATCAACTTGGAACTGTTGAATGTCAAAACGGAAGCGTCTCTGAACGAAACGGCACTTCGCAATAAGCAGCAGGAACTGAATACGCTGAATGGTAATATTCCGGTGGTTTTCGAAGAAAATCAATATCCGGCTATACCGTTCCCAAGCGATTACCAAATGTTGAAATCAGAAGTCATGGCTACAGACCGTACCTTAATGGCACTAGGCAACGAGGCTCTCGTTGCCCGTAAACAGATTGCTGTCAATAAATCCCAGTGGCTGCCGAAGCTGGAACTCGGCTACCGTCGGAATACAGAGACTGGTGTGCCTTTCAACGGTGTAGTGGTGGGCTTTTCCTTCCCGCTTTTCGAAAATCGGAATAAGGTGAAAATTGCTAAAGCGCAGGCACTCAACATCGACTTGCAAAAGGATAATGCTACACTGCAAGTGGAATCTGAATTGGCACAACTTTACCGGGAAGCGAAAACGCTGCATGCTTCAATGGAAGAATATAGCAAGACTTTCCAGTCTCAACAAGATTTGGCATTGCTGAAACAAGCTTTGACAGGTGGACAAATTAGTATGATCGAGTACTTCGTTGAAGTATCGGTGATCTATCAAAGTCATCAAAATTATCTGCAATTGGAAAATCAGTACCAAAAGGCAATGGCACGGATTTACAAAAGCAAGCTATAAATAGTACATAAAAACCCTTTAGGCATGGATTACGCTGAACATACTAATTTCTATTTTTAAGTTATATAAGTATGTTTATATAATAAATTAGGCACGGATTACACAGAATTCACGGTCTTTAGTATTGTCATAACTATAAAGCAACAGTGTTAATCCGTGTAATTCGTGCCTAAATATATCTCCTCTCTTTTTCTTCAAATTCCGACTGGATATTTCAAAACAATACATTACATTTGCAACGAACATAAAATCTGAATTATGAGACCTAAACATTTCTATTTATTCATGTTATGCTGCATCCTTACGCTACTAAGTGGCTGTAAAGATGATGACGACAATCCACTGCGTTTTTACAACAGTGAATACGAAGTACCTATGGGTGGCAGACGTTACCTCGGCCTGGAAAGCGGAAATGGTGACTACTCACTTGCAGTGAAAGACACACGCATCGCAAGTGCCGGAACTGAAACTGGCTGGAGTGGAGTACCTGCCGGACGTATGATTTATGTAACCGGTATCCTCACCGGAACGACTTATCTGACAGTAACAGACAACGCCACACAAGAAACCTGCACTTTACCAATCAAGGTGGTCGATAATTACGAAAATATGGAGTTGCTACGCAGCTACTTGTCTAACTTACCCAACGGAGATGCGAATCTTCTACCCGGTATTTCCGACATTTTTCTGATTAACAACCACGCACGGGATGCTTATTTTTTCAAACAGGGAGAACAGACCGCCTTTTCATCCGGACTTGAATTAATAACCCAAGGAAGTTACAAACTGGAAAAAGAAGAAGGAGACGATAAGAAAATGACACTAACCCTCACTTTTTCGGAAGATATGGCAACACCTGTTTCCGATCATAAATTCATAATATGGGGAAACTCGTACTTATTTCATCGGTTGGATAAAAGCCTAAATCTGAACTGGAACACTCCGCCCATTGGAGAAACGCGGACATCACCTGCACCTCCTCCTTCCTACACGCTGGAAGAAATAGCTGAAGGCACAGAAATCGGAAAAGGCAGACAGCTTAGCTTTAGTCTTTCCCAACAGGAAATACCTGCGGGAATACTGCCTTAATCAGTAACGTATTCTGATAAGATGCGTATATTTTCCGGTAAGTATCCACTACGGATGCGCCATTCTTGCGGATAAAGATTATTGGCACGATTGCCGATGTTCTTCACAAATCCGAGAGGAATATGCCGATAAGTAAGCAAAACATATCCACGAGGGGCTGTTACCGGTAAGGTAATGGCCTCTTTTCGTAAATATGTGATGGCCTGTTCATAACTTATTTCTTCCGTAGCGAATGCTTCCCGGCATAAAAGTGAGGTACACATTGCCAACGCATGGTTAGGGATCAAATCCTTTCCTTTCACCTCGCCTATCTCAATCCCTGCCGACACGATTTTCAGGCTTTGCTTCATCATCGTCAATTCATTAGTGTAGTACTGCGAAAAAGCCCGGATATTTGTTCCTTCCGCCAATAAAAAATACTTGTCCGAATTTTCATCATTCAACCAGCTTTTAGCCATATTCAGATGTTCTTTCGATACAGGAGCAGATGCTGCTGCTCCTTTCTTATCCTTCTTCTTGAAAACTTTCTCTTTCGCGAAAGAAGATACCGGAATCTCTTCTTCCGTCTCCGGCTTACGAAAAGCCACCAGAAAAAAGCCTTCACCTTTCGTCTTATGAGGGAAAAAATGATAAACGGGAATAGAAGATTTAGAATGATCCCCTTTATCTGACAAAAGATCTCCTGTTATATTCCAATTCTCCTGCACCTGCACAGTTAATGGTTCGCCCCCATACTCTTGTTGAATCCAACGTGCATTCTCTTCATCCTCTTTTGTATTAAATGTACACGTACTATATATAAGAATACCTCCGGGCTTCAACGCATCCCAGATATCTGCAATAATCCGTCGCTGGCGCTGCCAACAGATTTCCACATTCTCGGGGCTCCACTCTTCCACAGCTACCGGGTCTTTACGGAACATACCTTCACCGGAACAGGGAACATCTGTAAGAATCACATCAAAGAAAGAGAGTAAAGCCGAAAAATCTGCCGGATCATTATTGGTCACTACCACATCCGGATGTCCCCACTTCGTCAGGTTTTCAGCAAGAATCTGCGAACGATTCCGGATTACCTCATTGGCTACCAACAGGCTCCCTTCGGGAAGTACACTACGGGCATGAGTCGATTTTCCACCGGGAGCCGCACAAAGATCCAACATCTTCACCGGTCCCGTGATATATTGCCGGAGTACCTGCTCCACAAACATGGAAGAAGCTTCCTGAACATAATAACAGCCTGCATGGAATAAGGGATCGAACGTGAAAGTGAGACGCTCCTCCAAATAGAATCCTTCGGAAGACCAAGGTACTTTATCCGATAAAGAATGATTGATTTTCAATTGATTCAACCGGATGCTAACCGGTGGTTCCTGTTGGAGGGCAACAGCCAGTTTGTCGTATTCTTCATCGCCCAATAGAGCGCGGGTGTAGTCTATAAAAGAAGCAGGTAATTCCATCTTTCGTTTATTAATTTCCGCAAATATCAAAAATATTTCGTCTCTTTGCAACTTTCTATGATATTAACTACGTCTAACAGATAAAGAAATAAATTAAAAAACTATTGATATGAAAAATTTTCTATTAGCATTGATGGTTGTACTGACCACTTGCACACTGGCTGTTGCCCAGACCACCGTTGTTCGTGATTCCATCGGGAAAGTAAAAGTAACTGTGACCAAAGACAATAAAGCAAATACGAACAATACTGCTGTCACAGTGATTGGTGTAGACACAGCAGATGCTGATTCTGCAGACGTAAATGCAAACTCAAGTAATGTTAGCACCACTCATGGCAAAGCCAGCTTCACATTCGATTCGGATGACAGCGATTTCCCCTTCCACAATGTTAGTGCCGGCGGAGGTATTCTGGTAGCAATCATTGCAATCATTGCTGTATTCGGATTTCCGGTATTCATTCTATTTGTAATCTTCTTCTTCCGTTATAAAAACCGGAAAGCACGTTATCGCCTTGCCGAACAGGCACTTGCTGCCGGCCAACCGCTTCCGGCAGAGTTTATCCGCGAAAACAAAACAGTCGATTCGCGTTCACAAGGCATCAAGAACACCTTTACGGGTATCGGTCTTTTCATCTTCCTCTGGGCAATCACCGGCGAATTCGGAATTGGAGCTATCGGCTTACTCGTTACATTCATGGGTATCGGACAATGGATTATCGGTAGTAAACAACAGACTCAAGACGCAAATGCTACCCGGATGTATACGGGTAATAAGGATGAAAAAAAGAACCCGAATAACGTTAGAACCGATAGTTTCGAAATCATCCCTTCCGAATCCGAAGAGAAAGACAAAGGAGTAAACGAAGAAAAGAACGACGAGAATAAATGAGCCAACTCAATGATATATCGTTAGTCGCACAGGTCGTGGTGTTCAAGAACACCAGGGCCTTTGACCAGTTGGTGAAGGAGTATCAGTCGCCCATCCGGCGATTCTTCCTGAACCTGACTTGCGGCGACAGCGAATTGAGTGACGACCTTGCGCAAGATACATTTATCAAAGCGTATACGAACATTGCCTCTTTCCGGAACTTGTCAAGTTTCTCTACGTGGCTGTATCGTATTGCTTATAATGTTTTTTATGATTATATTCGCAGCCGGAAAGAGACAGCCGACTTGGATACAAGAGAAATAGACGCCATCAACAGCACCGAACAGGAGAATATCGGGCAAAAAATGGATGTCTACCAGTCACTCAAAATGCTTAAAGAAGTGGAAAGAACCTGCATCACGTTGTTCTACATGGAGGACATTAGTATCGACAAAATTGCAGGGATTGTAGGAGTACCGTCAGGGACAGTGAAAAGCCATCTGTCACGCGGGAAAGAAAAATTAGCAACGTATTTAAAACAAAACGGTTATGACAGAAATAGACAATGATAAGCTCTTGCGCGATTTCTTCGCAGAAAACAAGCAGGAAATAGCAGATAACGGATTCAGTCGCCGTGTCATGCACCACTTACCCGATCGTAGTAATCGCCTGGCTCGTATCTGGAGCGCTTTCGTGATGACTGTGGCGGCCGCACTTTTTGTATGGTTAGGTGGATTGGAAGCAACTTGGGGAACCATAAGAGAAGTATTTATCGGTATGATTAATCATGGCACTTCAAGCCTTGATCCGAAGTCAATTATTATCGCAGCTGTTGTACTATTATTCATGGCTACACGAAAGGTTGCTTCGATGGCATAATTAACTCCTAGAAAGAAGTTATTTCGTTAAAGAATGATAAATTTGCCCTTGTTAGCAAAGGAGCCCAAACTTAGATATCGTATCTTTGTTCTTCTGTAAACTAAAAGAGTGAGAAGAGTTTTGAAATTACGTATATTTATTTTATTTCTGTTCCTGCCTATATTGAGTGTTCAGGCAGGTATCATCGACAGTCTGATGATACATCCCAGGGACTCAATCGGATTAACCAGCGATTCCCTTGTGCTACGCTATTTACAAGAATCGGGAATCCCTATATCTGATAATAATAAGGTAAAACTGCTAAAAAGCGGACGGGAGAAGTTTATCGATTTGTTTGAAGCCATCCGGGAAGCTAAACACCACGTCCATCTGGAATATTTCAACTTCCGAAATGACTCCATCGCCAATGCTTTATTTGCTCTGCTGGCCGAAAAAGTGAAAGAAGGGGTCGAAGTACGAGCTATGTTCGATGCATTCGGAAACTGGTCGAACAACAAACCACTTAAAAAGAAACATCTCAAGAAAATACGTGAACAAGGAATCGAGATTGTCAAGTTCGATCCATTCACTTTTCCTTATATCAATCACGCCGCCCATCGCGATCACCGGAAAATAGCTGTCATCGATGGAAAAGTGGCTTATACCGGTGGTATGAATATCGCCGATTACTACATTAACGGACTACCCAAAATCGGAACCTGGCGTGATATGCACACACGCATTGAAGGGGATGCCGTCAATGATCTGCAGGAGATATTCCTAACGATCTGGAATAAGGAAACCAAGCAGAATGTAGGTGGAGCCGCTTATTTCCCCCAACATGAGGAACAAACGGACAGTACGAATATTGTGGTAGCAATCGTAGACCGTACCCCGAAAAAGAATAGCCGTATGTTAAGCCACGCTTATGCCATGAGCATCTATTCGGCCCAAAAGAATGTTCATATCGTCAATCCTTATTTTGTACCGACTTCTTCTATCAAAAAGGCGTTGAATCGGACAATCGACCGAGGCGTAAATGTTACAATCATGGTTTCTTCTGCCTCCGATATCCCGTTTACTCCGGATGCCGCACTTTATAAGTTGCACAAACTGATGAAAAGAGGAGCTACTGTCTATATGTATAACGGTGGATTTCATCACTCTAAAATAATGATGGTGGATGATTTGTTCTGTACAGTTGGCACTGCCAACCTGAACAGCCGCAGCTTGCGCTATGATTACGAAACAAATGCCTTTATCTTTGATACCAAAATAACGGGTGAATTAAATACAATGTTCCGGAACGATATCGAGCATTGCACGCAACTAACGCCTGAATTCTGGAAAAAGCGCTCCCCGTGGAAGAAGTTCGTCGGCTGGTTTGCTAATTTATTCACTCCATTTTTGTAATTTTGTGCGGAGAATCATTTTCACCACAACTTATTCATTATGAAACAATACCTGGATTTACTCAATCGTGTACTAACCGAAGGTACAGAAAAAAGTGACCGTACCGGAACCGGAACCATCAGCGTTTTCGGTCACCAAATGCGTTTTAATCTTGATGACGGTTTCCCGTGCCTGACAACCAAGAAACTACATCTGAAATCAATCATATACGAATTACTTTGGTTTCTGCAAGGTGATACTAATGTGAAATATCTTCAGGAACATGGAGTGCGCATCTGGAACGAATGGGCGGATGAGAACGGCGACTTAGGACATGTTTATGGTTATCAATGGCGTTCATGGCCTGACTATAATGGTGGATTTATCGACCAGATCAGTGAAGTGGTGGAAACAATCAAACATAATCCGGATTCACGCCGTATCATTGTAAGCGCCTGGAACGTAGCAGATTTGAATAATATGAATTTGCCTCCCTGCCATGCTTTCTTTCAGTTTTATGTAGCAGACGGACGGTTGAGCCTGCAACTGTATCAACGCAGTGCAGATATTTTTCTGGGTGTTCCTTTTAATATTGCATCATACGCATTATTGCTGCAAATGATGGCACAAGTGACGGGACTGAAAGCCGGAGATTTTGTTCATACCTTCGGTGATGCACATATCTACCTGAACCACTTGGGACAAGTGAAGCTCCAATTATCACGTGAACCTCGTCCATTGCCACAAATGAAGATCAATCCGGATGTGAAGAGTATCTTCGACTTCAAATTTGAGGACTTTGAATTAATGAACTATGACCCGCATCCGCATATTGCGGGAGCAGTAGCCGTGTAACTTTATGAGTAAAATATCTATCATTGCTGCCGTAGACCGCCGTATGGCTATCGGCTTCGAGAACAAACTTCTTTTCTGGTTACCCTATGATTTGAAACGTTTCAAAGCATTAACTACCGGAAACACCATACTGATGGGACGCAAAACTTTCGAGTCACTACCGAAAGGCGTATTACCCAATCGCAGAAACATCGTTTTATCTTCCAACCCGGCTACAGAATGTCCCGGTGCGGAAGTTTTCCCTTCACTCGAAGCAGCTTTGCAAAGTTGTAAAGAGGAGGAACACATTTATATTATAGGAGGAGCAAGTATTTATCAGCAGGCTATTTCTTTCGCTGACGAACTTTGCCTGACAGAAATAGATGATATGGCTCCCGAAGCCGACGCCTATTTTCCGGAAGTATCGCCAGAGATGTGGCAAGAAAAAAGCAGAGAAGCTCATCCTGCGGATGAGAAACATCTCTGCTCCTATGCTTTTGTTGATTACATGAGAAAATAACGATTAATCTTCATCTTCTATGTCGACCATGATTGGCATCTGCCGCTTAATGGCTTCATGGAAGGAGATTAATGTCTCGGTACGCGCCAAACCCAATGGTTGTAACTTATCGTGAATAATACTCAATAAGTGATGGTTATTCTTTGCGTAAATTTTGATAAACATATCGTATTTTCCGGTAGTGAAATGACATTCCACCACTTCGGGGATAGCTTCTAAAGCTTTTGTTACCGAATCAAAGGATTCGGGATCTTTCAGATATATACCAATATAAGCGCAAGTCTCATATCCGATTTTCTCGGGGTCGATAACATATTCCGAACCTTTTAATATACCTAAATTAGTAAGCTTCTGAATACGCTGATGGATTGCAGCGCCGGAAACATTACATGCTCGTGCTACTTCCAAAAAAGGAATACGCGCATTCCCTGCAATCAGTTTCAGAATTTGCTCATCTAAAGCATCTAATTGATGATGTCCCATTTTTGAATCAAATTGTTTTTATCAATGAATCTTTTATGCAAAGTTAGCGATTTTTCGACAACAAATACTATAATCTATTACTTTTATTTGCAGAAAGCGGATAAGTCAACAATAGTTCGTACCTTTGCGAGAAACATAAATATACCATTAATATGAAACATATTTGCTGTATTATTCTGTGTTTCTGTACTTCTATAGGAAGTTATGCACAGAATTTTGCTGATTATTTTCAGAACAAAACATTGCGAGTGGATTATATCTTTACCGGGGATGCTACACAACAGGCTATTTATCTGGATGAGCTATCACAACTTCCTACCTGGGCAGGACGTCAACATCATCTTTCGGAACTTCCATTGGAAGGCAACGGACAAATTATAGTGAAAGACCTTGCCAGCAAACAGTGTATCTACAAAACGTCATTCTCTTCTTTGTTTCAAGAGTGGCTGTCCACAGACGAAGCTAAAGAAACAGCCAAAGGATTTGAGAATACTTTCCTTCTTCCTTATCCTAAACAGCCTGTGGAGGTAGAAGTCACTTTATATTCTCCGCGAAAAAAAAGATTGGCTACCTATAAACATATCGTGCGTCCGGATGATATATTGATTCATAAACGGGGGGTATCACATGTCACTCCGCATCGGTATATGCTTCAAAGTGGTAACGAAAAAGACTGCATAGATGTTGCCATCCTTGCAGAAGGATACACAGAAAAAGAAATGGATATTTTCTACCAGGATGCCCAACGTACCTGCGAAAGTTTGTTTTCGTATGAGCCGTTCCGCTCCATGAAGGGTAAATTTAATATTGTTGCCGTAGCCAGTCCTTCTACGGACAGTGGTGTCAGTGTTCCCCGCAAAAATCAGTGGAAACAAACGGCGGTTCACTCCCATTTCGATACTTTTTACTCGGACCGTTATCTGACTACCAGCCGGGTAAAGTCTATCCATAATGCATTGGCAGGCATCCCCTACGAACATATCATTATCCTGGCTAACACGGATGTATATGGTGGTGGAGGAATATACAATTCGTATACGCTGACCACGGCCCATCACCCGATGTTCAAGCCGGTAGTCGTACACGAATTCGGACACAGTTTCGGTGGATTAGCTGACGAATATTTCTATGATGATGATGTGATGACAGATACTTATCCGCTGGATGTCGAACCATGGGAACAGAATATTTCAACACGTGTGAACTTCGCTTCCAAATGGAAAGATATGCTTCCGTCAGGTACCCCGATCCCGACCCCCATTGCTGAAAAAAAGAAATATCCCGTAGGAGTATATGAAGGAGGTGGCTACTCTGCCAAAGGCATTTATCGTCCGGCTTATGACTGTCGCATGAAAACAAACGAATATCCGGAGTTTTGTCCGGTTTGTCAACGTGCCATCCGTCGAATGATTGAATTTTATGTTCCTTAATGGAATACAATTATATTATTGTCAAACTTAAAACCCAAACCTCATGATTAGACTTCAACCAATTAGTACGTCGGATCTGCAACATTACAAATTCATGGAAGAGCTTCTAATTGATTCGTTTCCACCGGAAGAGTACCGTCAGTTGGAACAACTGCGCGAGTACACTGATCGTACGGGCAACTTTCATAATAACATCATCTTTGATGATGACCTGCCAGTCGGCTTCATTACCTATTGGGATTTTGACAGTTTCTACTATGTAGAACACTTTGCAACCAATCCTGCCCTGCGAAATGGAGGCTATGGAAAACGCACGCTGGAATACTTATGCAATTATTTGAAACGCCCGATCGTATTGGAAGTAGAACGTCCGATAGAGGAAATGGCAAAACGACGTATCAGCTTTTATCAACGTCAAGGCTTTACGCTGTGGGAAAAAGACTATAGCCAACCTCCTTACAAGCCCGGAGATGATTTTCTGCCCATGTATTTAATGGTACACGGAGAATTGGATTGTGAAAAGGATTTTGAAACAATCAAAAAGAGAATACATAAAGAAGTATATGGAGTAAAAGACAACTAATTAAATTAGGTAGCAGCTCGAAATTAGTTTCACAAATGGAAAACCTTACTCCAGCTACGTATATATAAAAAGGGCGTTCAATTTGAATTGAACGCCCTTTTTATATATATTGAATTAACTAATTACTTCTCACCACGTTTCGTAGCCGAATAGTTAATCTTCAAAGCATAAGATTTTCTAAGAGCATTTTTTACATCAGTAACAATACCCATCTTTGTCTTCTGATCTACTTTCAGAGACACAGTCATCTTAGCAGCATCGCCTTCATTCATACTCGCACGTTCCTGAAAAATGAAGTCTTGTACTTCACCCACTTCAGCATAACTGTCATTCAACTGAATACGACTTTCAGTACCCATTTTCGCGCGATATTCTTGTGTAGGTTCCCCTACATAAATGAATGTTACCAGTGATTTCTTCTCCAGTTTTTCGAGTTCAGTACCTTGCGGAAGTGTAAACTGCACCTTTAATGTTACCTCACGCATC
>ERZ779820.853-NODE-853-length-19921-cov-3.442767_pt1 | contig 19921 bp, 20 predicted proteins | sample MGYA00511563_ERZ779820 | MGnify/ENA primary metagenome ERZ779820 (study PRJEB29588, sample SAMEA1964852) | human gut metagenome | biome: human gut; feature: human-associated habitat; material: faeces | place: Denmark | collected 2008/2010 ...
TGGAAATAATAGAAGGACACTTAATGCCAGATCATATCCATATGTTGGTAAGTATTCCACCGAAATATAGTATATCACAGTTTATGGGATATTTAAAAGGAAAAAGTCACATTGTCCTTGCACTCCAGGTAAAAAGCGTTTACTATAACAATTGATTTTAAAAGTAATTACCATGTAACCTGCAGGAGGATTTTATCAATGAAAGTTTATGTATGTTTCCCGGAAGGAAAGGCGAAAGCACTGACTATGAGCTACGATGACGGCAAAATTCAGGATGAGCGCCTTGTTTCCATTTTTAACCGCTATGGTATACGGGGAACTTTTAATTTAAATTACGGAATGATCGATAAAGAAGGTCTCATTCCACCGCGCATCAAAAGTTCACGGATCAATGAACTTTACGCCGGACATGAAATCGCAACCCATACCATGACCCACCCGACCATTGCACGCTGTCCAATGACGGAAGTTGCCGAAGAAATTTTAGCTGACCGCAAAGGCTTAGAGCAGATCACCGGCCGCATCATCCGCGGACATGCTTATCCAAACGGATCTTACAATGAAGAAATCAAACAGTTATTCCGCCAGCTTGGCATTGCATATGCCCGCGTCGTAGAACCGGCAGCTGACTTTACACTTCCAACCGACCCTCTTGAATGGCATCCGACCTGTCATCATGATGCACCGGATCTGATGGAAAAAGCTGAATTTTTTGCAGAATTCAAGAAAAAACAATATTTAAAATTAATGTATGTCTGGGGACACAGTTATGAATTTGACAATCATGATAACTGGAATGTCATTGAAGATTTCTGTGCCTATATGGGCGGCAGAAATGATATCTGGTATGCAACCAACATCGAAATCATTGATTATATGGACGCCGCCAGACGTCTGATTTTCTCAGCAGACTGCAGAAGAGTCTACAATCCGAATGCCATCAGTGTCTGGCTTGAAATTGACGGAGATACTGTGATAGAAGTAAAAGGCGGCACCTGCCTGGAAATTTAATCATAACCTTCTTAATCATCATGCTTTTTTCGCTCTGTCGTTTTTCGTATAAACTGTTTTACCAGTTCATAAACAAGAAATCCAAACAGTCCGCCAATCGTATTTAAGATCAGGTCATCTACATCAAGACTTCCGACCTTGAACACAAGCTGCAGTATTTCCACAACAAGACTCAATTCAAAGCTGTAAAGCACCGTATACCGCAGTTTTCTGCACCGTTCATAGTAGATTGGCAAAAAAGTTCCAAATGGCATGAATGCAATGATATTTCCCACAAGGTTTAAAACCACTGCATAAGTACCGAGAACTTTTCGATAACGTATGAAACGCATGATTTCTTTTAATGGCACAAGATTATAGTGATATGCTCTCTCACTGTAAGTCCGTCCCATTTTTTCTGAAAAGAATAAGAAATAAAACAACACCGCAAAATAAACAGTGAACAATACGCCGGCAATCAGCCGGCGTCTTTTTTTTCTGTCATCCATCGCATTATTTACATCCATACTGTTCATAGTATGCATCAATTGCTTTTTTTATCTCATCATTAATGACAATTTTGCCCTGACACTCCTTATTGTAAAGATGTTCTACGACCTCTTCCATCGTTACAATCGCATTTGTCGGAAAACCATAAGTTTCCCGGATTTCATCAAGTGCACTCATTTTACCGCCAAGTCCCATTTCCATACGGTTTAAAGAAACCATCAGGCCAACGATCTCAACATTTGCAGCTCCTCTTACTTTCGGAACTGTCTCCTCCATGGATTTACCGGATGTTGTTACATCTTCGATCATCACTACACGATCGCCGTCTTTTAATTTACTTCCGAGGAAGCTTCCCTTATCTGCACCATGGTCTTTTTCTTCCTTACGGTCTGAACAGTAGCGGATTTCTTTTCCATATAATTCGCTGAATGCAATTGCAGTTACAACACTTAACGGGATTCCCTTATATGCAGGTCCGAAAAGCACATCGAAATCATCGCCATATTTATCATGAATGGCATGTGCGTAGTACTCACCCAGTTTCTTTAACTGAGAACCTGTCACATATCCGCCTGCATTCATAAAAAACGGGGACTTTCTTCCGCTTTTAAGGGTGAATTCTCCGAATTTCAGAACTTCACTGTCTACCATAAATTCAATAAATTCCTGTTTATACTGTTCCATCTTATGTTATGCCTCCTGTATCTGTTTTATTTTACAATACCAACCATCTCTTTTACGGAATTGAATCCATTCTTCTTCATGTACGCTTCAATTCCATCGATCACTTCCAGTGTCACTGCCGGATTGTGGAAATTTGCCGTACCCACAGATACCGCGCTGGCTCCTGCAAGAATAAACTCAATTGCATCCTCTGCGCAGGAAATTCCGCCCATTCCGATGATCGGGATATTGACTGCCTGTGCAACCTGATAAACCATACGGACAGCAATCGGTTTCACGATCGGTCCGGAAACACCACCGGTTTTATTTGCAAGCGCAAAAGTCTTCCTGTTGATATCAATCTTCATTCCTGTCAGTGTATTGATCAGGGATACCGCATCTGCACCGCCTGCTTCCGCACCTTTTGCAATCTCTGTGATATCTGTGACATTCGGTGTTAACTTCATGATCACAGGCTGTTTTGCAATCTTTTTGATCTGAGCGGTAAGTTCCTCTACATGATGTGCATCCTGACCAAATGCAAGGAATCCTGCGTTTACATTCGGGCAGGAAATATTAATCTCCATCATATCAATTGGCTGATCTGCCAAACGTTCCACCACTGCCAGATATTCTTCCGGCGCATGACCGCATACATTTACAATGATCTTTGTATCATACTGTTTCAAAAAAGGAATATCCCTCTCACAGAAAAGATCGATACCAGGATTCTGCAGACCAATCGCATTCATCATGCCTCCGTAAACTTCAGCCACACGCGGAGTCGGATTTCCGGACCACGGGACATTGGCTACGCCCTTGGTTGTCACTGCTCCCAGCTTATTAATATCTACATAATCAGCAAATTCTGCTCCTGAACCAAAGGTTCCGGATGCCACTGTTACCGGATTTTTCCACTCTACGCCGGCAATATTTACACTCATATCCATCAGATTTCCACCTCCGTAGAAAGAAATACCGGGCCATCCTTGCAGATTCTCTTATTATTCACATTGCTATGTGCATCTTTTTCTCTGGATTTGCACACACAGGCAAGGCAGGCACCGATTCCGCATGCCATACGCTCCTCCAGGGAAATATAACATTCAATCCCATTTTCTTCGGCATATTTCTTGATTGCACGAAGCATCGGAGTTGGTCCGCAGGCATAAATCACGTCCGCTTCCAGAGCATTCTCTCTGATAGCATCCATAACATTGCCTTTTGTTCCCACACTGCCATCCTCTGTGGCAATATAAAGTGTTCCCGCCGCCTCAAATTCCTCTCTGAGGAACGTATGACAGTCCCTGTATCCTGCAATGATCTGTTTTTTCTCACATTTCATCTGCTTTGCAAGTTCCAGGATCGGAGGAACACCGATTCCACCACCCATAAGGAAAACTTTTTTCCCCTCAGCCTTCTCTACAGGAAAACCATTTCCCAGAGGTCCCAGTACCGGAATGGTATCTCCGGCTTTCATCTGTGAAAATTCATCGGTTCCGGTTCCCTGTCCGGTCACTCTGTAAACCAGATGAAGACGGCCATTTTCTTTGTCAATCTCACAAAGACTGATCGGTCTGGGAAGAATTTTGGATTTATCATTTGTATAAAGAGATACAAACTGTCCTGGTTTCGCATCTGCTGCGATTCTGTCAGTCTGGATCCACATACTGTAAATGCCTGCACCAATGCTCTCCTGACTTACAACAGTGCAGATTTCTCTTGTCTTTTCGCTCATTTCATGCCTCCTAGCGATTGTTTAAAGCAGTACTGATGTCTTCGATCATATCTTTTACCGCCTGGCGGGATGCATCTGCATAATTTAATTCACCAAAGGAAGCATATTTTTCCTGTTTGTAAGCTGCAATGATTCCTCTGGAAGAGTTGACGATCGCACCAAGTCCGTCTTCATTAAAGAAATGAACAAGATCGGCACCTTTTCCGCCCTGTGCACCATATCCTGGTACCAGGATGAAGGTTTTCGGCATGATCTTACGGAGAGTTTTTCCCATTTCCGGATAGGTTGCACCTACTACAGCACCTACATAGCTGTATTCATTTCCCATATGTGATTCTCCCCACTGGGCAACCTTCTCTCCAACCCACTCATAAAGCGGACGTCCGTCAATGATTCTGTCCTGAAACTCTCCGCTGGACGGATTGGATGTTTTTACGAGTACAAAAAGCCCTTTGTTCTCTTCTTTACATACATCGATAAACGGGTTGACACTGTCAGATCCCATATATGGATTGATTGTCGCAAAATCTTCGTCAAAACCTGCGATCCTGTTACTTCCCACCTGAACTTTACCCAGATGTCCGACTGCATATGCAGCAGATGTGGAACCAATGTCACCTCGTTTGATATCTCCAATAACTACCAGACCTTTTTCTTTGCAATAATCAATGGTGTTCTTATATGCCATTAAGCCCGGAATACCAAACTGCTCATACATTGCAATCTGTGGTTTCACTGCAGGGATCAGATCGCTGATCGCATCAACGATTCCTTTATTATACTGCCAGATAGCTTCTGCTGCTCCCTCTAATGTTTCCCCCAGTTCAGAAAAAGCTTTCTTCTGAATATGCTGCGGGATATAGTTGAGCATCGGATCCAGTCCTACTACGATAGGAGCGTTTGTTTTTTTAATGTTTTCAATAAGTTTGTTGATCATGAGTCTTTCCTCCTGAATATTGATATGGTATTTTTATGCATTCTGGTATACAATTTTTCCATCACAGATTGTATAGAGAATTTTTCCCTTTACTTTCCATCCGTCAAATGGTGTGTTGCGTCCTTTGGAAGCAAATTCATTTTTATCTATTTTATATTCGTGATCAATGTCTGCAATGACAATGTCTGCCGGATGTCCCTTCTGAAGTGTACCTCTGTCACTTCCCAGAATCTGTGCCGGGTTCCAGCTCATTTTCTCAATAAGCTGTGAGATTGTAAGAATTCCGGTTTCTACAAGTGCAGTATAAGACAATGCAAAGCTTGTCTCAATTCCCACAATGCCAAAAGCCGCATTCCGGATAGAGCCTGTCTTCTCCGGCACTGCATGAGGTGCATGATCTGTACTGATCACTTTAAAGGAACCATTCTTCAGTCCTCGGATCAGTGCATCTACATCTTTCTTCGTACGAAGAGGAGGGTTCATCTTATAGTTTGGATCATCACATTTAATATCATCGGAAGTGAGGATAAAATGATGCGGGCAAACCTCTGCTGTGATATTGTCCAATCCCTCTTCCTTCACAATCTCCATCATCTTCGCAACACCTTCTGTGGAACAATGGCACAGATGCAGTCTTGCCCCTGTCTCTCTGGCAAGAAGAATATCTCTCGCTGCGATCACATCCTCAACTGCATTGCAGATACCTGGCAGACCAAGTCTCCGCGCATTCTCATCCTCATTCATACATCCATCACCGCGCAGATCAATATCCTCACAGTGAGCAAAGATCGGAACATTGAATTTCTCTGCCACTTCCATAGCTTCTTTGCAAAGTCTGGTATTCATAACAGATTTGCCGTCTTCAGATAATGCCGGGATTCCCGCTTTTACCATTCCTTCGATATCAGAAAGTTCCTGTCCCTTCTCCCCCTGCGTAATGGCACCTGCCTGGAGCACATGAATGCCGGCAAGCTGTTTTGCCTTATTATGCACATAATTTACACGATCCGGACTGTCAATTACCGGTGTTGTATTCGGCATTGCAACAACCGTTGTCACACCACCTCTTGCAGCAGCCCGGGAACCTGTCTCTATATCCTCTTTCTGTGTCTGTCCCGGATCTCTGAAATGAACGTGAAGATCGATCAGTCCCGGCATTACCAGACATCCCTTCGCATCTATTACTCTGTCGCTTTTATCTTTTATTTTAAGTTTCTCACCGATCTCGGTGATCACGCCATCTTCCAGATAAATATCGCCTTTTTTATCAGTGTCAGTAGCCGCATCTACGATACGTCCTCCCTGAATCAGAATACCCATGCAATTCTCTCCCTTCGTTGTCGTTTGACAATAACTTTCTGATATACATAATACACGAAACTTCTTCTTTTATAAAGCCTTTTTTTACTGATGTGCAGTCTTTTTTGCTTGACAATTCAAAATGCGGGAGATATAATCAGTTCATATCTGGATTATTTAATGTATAGTCACTGGTTTTTAGAGATTATATAACAGTATATAATCTGTAAAATCTGGTGATTTTTTTATTTGCCAGAAACTATATAATTTTTTTATTTTTTATGGAGGTAACAACATGAACAAGGGAACTGTAAAATGGTTCAACGCAGAAAAAGGTTACGGATTTATCACTGGTGAAGACGGTGCAGACGTATTTGTACATTTCTCCGCTATCAATGGTGAAGGATTCAAATCCCTTGAAGAAGGACAGGCTGTAACATACGACTTAACAGAAGGCGCTCGTGGTATGCAGGCTGCAAACGTTACAAAATTATAATTTATAATTTTTGTTAACGCGAGAGGATTGAATTCCGCACTTTTCTATACGGATTAAACCTCAAAAAAATCCCCGGATCATCCGGGGATTTTTTATTGCTTTTCTTCTGTGAATCCATCAGAGATTCAATTTCTATTTAGCATCTGCGCTGTCTGCATCCGTTGTTGAATCTGCTGTTTCTGCAGCTTTATCGTCTGCTACATTTGTATCATCTGCTTCTTCAGATTTATCTGCGGTTTCCGTTTCAGAATCATCTGCGGTTGTGTCTGCCGCATCAGCATCTTCACTGTCTGTATCAGTGGAAGCTGTTGTATCTTCTTCCTCCGCTGTATCTGCATCAGTGCTGTCTGTACCATCGGATGCATCTGTTGACAGATTCGAAATGTAATTGTCAAGTGCAGTAGTATCCATTACTGTATTCTGAACCACATTCTCTTTGGCTCCTGTCACTTTTACATATGCAGAATAACCAATCCATGCAACAATCACAACACAAATGAATGCCCAGGCAAACATTTCCAATCCAAAAAGTACTTTTTCTTTTCTGTCTGTTTTGTTATGCAGTCCTTTTTTGGCCTTATAAGCATCGACTTTCTTCTGGCTCATGATAGATCTCCTTTGCATCAATATTTCGTATTTTCTGATTATAGCACACTTTACTGCAAAAGAAAACAATTAGTTTATACTGCAACGATCACTCCGCCGTCATTCGCATACATAGAACTTACACCCGCTGTATCAAGGACTACGATCTTTGCAAGTTTCATTCTCTCTTCAAAAGCCTCTTTGAGCACCTGTGCTCTTGCCGGACAATTGCAGTGACTGATGGCAAGAACCTTCTCTGCACTGTCCGGGGTTTTCTCGATTACCTGCTCTACAAGCTTGATCAGAGCACGATTCATGCCTCTTGCCTGATCCAGCTGGCAGATATTTCCATCATCCGTAGAACCCATGACTGGTTTGATTTTCAATGCACTGGCCACTAACGCTTTCACTTTGCTCAGACGGCCGTTCTTTCTCAAAGTATCAAGATTCTCAAGTATAAAAAATGTATGCTGTCCTTCAATATAATGTTCCACAGTTGAAACAACTTCTTCAAAACTCATCCCTGCTTCTTCGCATTCCTGTATCTTCATTCCGATCAGGCTTTCCCCGATGGATGCGGAACGTGAATTAAACACATGTATTTTTTTATCCGGATGGTCTTCCATAATAAGATCTCTGCCAAGTAACGCACTGTTATAGGAACCACTCAGCTCAGAAGACAAAGTCACTGCATAAATATGCTCAGCCTCGCAGTCATATGCTCTCATATATCTCTCAGGTGACGGGCAGGCTGATTTCGGACATTCCGGGCAGGCTGCCACTTTATCAATAAACTCTGCCTGATCAAATGTTTCATCATCTATGATCTGTTCAGCTCCTACCATCAGAGTCAGTGGAATGGATTCAAAACATTCATCTTTCTTCCATTCGTCCAAAAGTTCTCCACAACTATCTATGATAATCTTATATCTCAATTATATCGTCCTCTTTTCCATTATATGTAGTATTCAATACCAGATATATCTTATCACACCGCTTTACGTTTGAAAAGACTTTTTAATAAAAACACTGTTCTTTTTTTCAAAAGTGCTTTATAATAAAAAGACGCTTCCCGCAAAGTGCAGGAAGCGCTGCCTGATCCACAAAATATGTTCAGAAATATGCAGCAATCCAGAAGTCTTTTTTTAATTCTGAACAGCTGTAAATCATGTTATCAGAGAGGTGTTGTATGCTTGCTTTAAAAATTACTGATGTAAAAGATTTTATGAATAAACTCCTGATCGGTGAGGTATTTGACCGTTTTTCTCTTGTCGAGGCATCTGTGACAACCTTCAACACTTTTACCATAAACGGAAAACTTCATTACGATTTCTTTGATACTGACACAAAGGCTGCTTTTGAGGAGAATTCCACAGAATATTCTCTCTGGCATGATGTAAAACCTTATTGTTTTTCTATCATACGCGGCAGACGCACACCTTTGAATTTCAGGATTGTATTTGAACTTTCTCATGATCAGACACAGTCGTTGTTAAAAAATGAACAGCATATTGCAGATATTCCTGTGCAAAGCTTTTATCTGAATATCCGGTACAAGAACCAGTCCCTTTTATGTACAACAGGTGTTTCTTATACTTCATTCAGTCCGGATAAACGTCTGGAACATCTCTGGGATGATTCCATGACTGTTTTTCTCTCCAGTCATCACATTCCCTGTGAGAAATTATGAGTAGATTCTGTTATCAGTCTTTATCCGAATAACGCAGATAATAGACCAGAATATCTATAAACTCACTGTTCGTCGGTTTATCTGCCATTGTACACCCTGCCATTTCTTCCAGTGTATCCTTATGATTCATCCAACATAAGTTTACCAGTGTTCTTATGTTGTGTTCTACATTAGACGGCGTTGATTTATATTTTCTTGCAATGACCGGATAAATATCTTTGGTGACTTTTACCGGTCGCTCATAAATTTTCTGTGCCATTTCTACTGCATCCACAACATAATAATATCCTTTATACTTTGATGTTGCACCCAATTTTCTAATAACTCCATAAACTGCACTCATACATCGTTCCTCCTGTAACTTCCATAATCTGTGTTTTTACAGATTTGGATATCTCATTTATTTACACACATTTCTCTATAAGTAAATGAAAGTCACGATATTGGCTGCCCGGAAGCACCATTGCAGTCACTATTCTCTGTAACCCGTTATATTTTCTGCGGATTCGGCATATTCATTAAAATATCGGCAACTTAATAATAGGAATTCATAAGACATTTGTCAATACCAATGTAATTGTTTTCCACAAAAATAAGGAGCAAAAGTTATTCTCTGCTCCTTATTTGATATTCTGCTATTCTGACAGGCGTATCTGTCCTCTCATTGATCTGCCGGCAAATTGCCTGCTTTCTATTTTATTTTGCAATCATCAACAAAATTTCATTGCTTCTCTGAACAAATCTGGTCATTTCGTCCGGTGAAAGCTGTTTATGGCTCATCATCGCAAGGTCATACAACTGTTCACAGATAAGCGGAGCCTTGTCAGATTCCTGATTCTCTGCCAGATATTTAACCAATGGATGATTCGCATTCAGAACCAGTGTTTCCTGTCCGCCAAACATATTCGGATCCATTCCATACATATTATACATCTTCATCATATCCTGCATACGGCGGCTCTCTTCAGAAAGAGTCATCATTGCTGATACATTTTCATTTTTCAGATTCTCAACATGTACTTCCAGTTTATCTTTATTAAGGCTCTTACGGAAAAGTTCTGTCAGTGCTTTGACAGTTTCTTCATCGGCAGTACCCTCACCCTTCATTTCTTCGGTCAGATCCGCATCAATACGCTTAAACTGTACTTCCTGATGTTTCTGCTCAAGACTGGAAATAAATGCACTGTCAATATTATGCTTCAGGATAACGGCATCTTTTCCTGCTTCCTTAAACATATTGATATACTGACTCTGCTGAACTTCATCAGTTACATAAAAAATTACTGTCTTCTCAGGTTCTTTCGCTTCCGCATTGTCTTTGTTTTCAGACTCTGCTGCATCTTCTTTCTTTTCTTCTGTCTGAGCTTCAGTTTCTTCTGTTTCTTTTTTATTCTCTTCAATGCAGTCCTTTAATGTGAGATATTTGCCATCAAGATTCTTAAAGAGTACATAATCTCCCATTTTCTCTGCAAACTTAGCATCTTTAATACAGCCATATTTAATAAACGGACTAATATCATCCCAGTATTTCTCATAAGATTCTCTGTCAGTCTTGCACATTCCGGTAAGCTTATCTGCCACTTTTTTGGAAATGTATTCAGAAATCTTCTGTACAAATCCATCATTCTGCAATGCGCTTCGTGACACGTTCAATGGAAGATCCGGACAATCGATCACACCTTTCAGAAGAAGCAGGAATTCAGGAATTACTTCCTTGATATTATCTGCGATAAATACCTGATTGTTATAAAGTTTGATCGTTCCTTCAATGGAATCATACTCTGTATTGATCTTCGGGAAGTACAGAATACCTTTTAAATTAAACGGATAATCCATATTCAGATGTATCCAGAATAACGGTTCCTTATAATCCATAAATACCTTGCGGTAAAATTCCTTGTATTCATCATCTGTACATTCATTTGGATGCTTCATCCAGAGCGGATTAATATCACTGATAGAAACCGGACGTTTATTGATCTTTACTTTATCCTTTGCAGGAGAAATTTCAACAACTTCCTTTTCACCTTTATCATTTTCTTTTTCTTCTGTCTTTGCTTCCTCATGAATATGTTCAACAACTACATCATCGTCTCTTAACTCAGATTCATCAATTGTCTCATATTCCTGAGGTGCATTTGCTTTGGAAAGGTAAATATGAACCGGCATGAAGGAACAGTATTTCTCAAGAATCTCACGCATACGGTACTCATTTGCAAATTCCAAGCAGTCTTCATTCAGGAACAGGGTGATTTCTGTACCAATCGTATTCTTGTTACCTTCCTGGATATCATATTCTGTTCCGCCATCGCAGGACCAGTGTACAGGCTGTGCACCTTCTGTATAGGAAAGTGTATCAATATGCACTTCATCCGCCACCATAAATGCAGAATAAAATCCAAGTCCAAAATGACCGATCATCTGATCATCTGTAGTTTTGTCTTTATATTTCTCAAGAAACTGAGTTGCACCTGAAAAAGCAATCTGGGTAATGTATTTCTCTACTTCATCAGCAGTCATGCCAATACCATTATCGATGAATTTCAGAGTTTTCTCATCGGGATTAACAATTACCTGAATCTCCGGTTTGTATCCTTCCGGAAAAGTATATTCTCCCATTACTTCCAGTTTTTTCAGTTTAGTAATCGCATCGCATCCGTTGGAGACCAGCTCTCTTACAAAAATATCATGATCGGAATATAACCATTTCTTGATGATTGGGAAAATATTTTCACTGTTAATTGATAAATTTCCATGTTTTACAGCCATGCTGTCCACACTCCTTTTTGTTTTTAATCATTTGCCGCAACTTTATCTGTCAATATACTGCATTCTTATCTGCTCTGCCTCCGGAGCCAAAACTATCCTCTCCTGTTTATCCTTTGAAATAGCTTTTGACTCCTGTAAGTTGCTTCTCTGAAAGATATAGTAATACCATTTATTCCAAAAGTCAAGAAAAAATTAGCACTCACTAAAAATGAGTGCTAATAATTTTATATTTTACATATTCCCCTGTATTTTTTCTTCAGATAACTCTTATTTCTTTCGTCTTTTGTATACCACAACTCCCACAATACATCCTGCTGCAATCGCCAGAATAATCACAAACGGTGTGATATTAGTCGTATCTCCTGTCTTTACCGCTGTTTTCGCACTTGCTCCATTCGGCTGCGGAGTCGGAGTTGCAGTTACAGTCTGTGCCTGTGTAATACTGAAATTCACCTGTTTAGTATCCTGCTCCCCTGTATTCTCCCATTCACTTCCATTATACTTCTGACGGTCAAATGTAACTGTCAATGTGTAGGTTCCAGCTTTCGTAATTCCAAATGCAGCAGTATAAGGTGCACTGCTCCAGCTATTTGTATTGATCACTTTCCAGTTATACGGTACATAGCGGACATCTCCCTTTCCCGGACTTTCATTGTCCATACCCGCTCCGACTGCTGTAAATGTAATCTTTGACTGTGTTGTGTATCCATCTGAACTGATTCCTGTAATCTTATTATCTGCCGGATCTGCAATTTTCGCCTTGCGGGTAGCTTTAACCGTAAACTGAACTTTCACTTCTGCACTGATCTGCTGTTCATTATCAATCACAACTGACTCTGTATAGGAGCCGGCCTTTAAACCCGCCTTCGGGCGGATTTTAAATGTACAGCTCTCCCCCGGTGCAAGCTCTGTGGCTGAAAGTTTCCCGATTTTAAAGTTTTTACCTGACGGTGCATTTAAAGTTACATTTGTATTCCCCTCATTCGTCACTGTAACTTTCTGCGCTTCCGGTGCCTCACTATATCCTTCTTTTGCTTTTCCAAAATTCAGTTCTTCCGGTGTTACGGATAATTTATAAATCTTTTTCACTTCCGAAACAGTCGCAGAAGCTTTGATCGTTGTTAATACATCTTCCTGTCCTTCCGAACTGGTCTGGGCTATCTGAATACTGTCCAGATAATTGCCGACTTTCAGACCGGTCACCGGTACTGCTGTAAATGCAGCAGAATCTCCCGGCTCCAGCACTGATGCCGAAAGTTCCCCAATATCAAAATACTCTGCATATGGCTGCATCAGCGAAACAGTTGTATTTCCTGTATTGGTAAGTGTAATGGTCGTCGCTTCAGGAGTATCATAACCTTCCTTCAGATCATCATAACTGAAAGATTCCGGATCTGCCTGAACTGCTGTGATCTGTTCCTGTTCTGCCTCTTTTACAGATACTTCCGCAGTTACCTGCGCTGCTACTTCCGAATCCTCTTCACTTTCAAATATCAGGGTATCACTGTAATCACCCTTCGTCAGACCGGTTTTTGGCTGTACCATGAACATAAGAGAATCACCTTTTGCAATCTGTATTCCTGATACAGCTTCACTTCCATCTTCGTTCATCACCTCAAAATAATCTGATTTCGGTATCTTTAAAGTGACAGTTCCATCCCCTGTATTTGTTACGGTTACGGACAGTGTCTCATTGGCCTGTGTATAATTTTCTTCGATATCGCTGAAATTAAGACTTCCTGTATTTACGTCAAGAGACTGTGCCTCAAGAGATGCATCTGCATTGTCACCTGCCGATGGAGCCTCGCTGTCATCCGGCGTCTCTGTCGGTTCTGCAGAAGGCTCATCCGAAGGCTTCAGATCTTCGTCATCTGATGAATCATCCTCACCTTCAACTGCAATCTTCGCTTCAAAAGAAACCTCAATACCTTCTTCCGTCCGGTATGTGATCATATCATCATATTTACCCGGTTCCAGCCCTTCCCTCGGCTGTATCCATACGCTTACAGATTCACCTGCACTCAGCGGTTCTGTAATATCCTGAACCATAAAATGTTCCGGACTGATCTCCTGAAAATTCAAGTTCTCATTTCCGGTGTTCGTAATCTGCACATACTGTGCTTCCACATCCTCAAGATCACTCTTTACTGTTCCAAAATCACAGATCTGATCTTCGCTATCCTCTACAGTGGCAGTCGCTTCGTAAGTCTTTTGATCTTTATCGTCTTCACCTGCTGCCTGTCCATCTTTCTCTGATCCATCTGTCTGCACATTTCCGTTCTCATCCACCTGCAGCTGATCTTCTGTATAAATTTTCATCTGGGAATCATCAGTACCTTCTGTTGTTTCCTCCGGCTGACCTTTTGTGTTCTGAGATTCATCTTCCTGTTCATTCCCTGCATTCTGCTGTACATCTTCTGTTCTATCTACATCCTGATTTTCAGAATCCCGACTGCCTTCTGCATTATCTGCTGTTTCTTCCAGCTGTGCATCCTCTGTTCCATCTGCCGTTTCTTCCAGCTGTGCATTCTCTGTTCCATCTGCCGTTTCTATCTGCTGTGCATTCTCTGCTTCCTGTTCCACTGCTTTCGCCTCTTCTTCAGTTGCAGCTACCTCTAACGTCTTTGCAGTAAGAGTACCTGTCAGTCCGCTTCCATCTACAGGGGTCAGATCAAGCACCAGTCTGCATCCCAGATCATCCTGAGTGATCGTATAGGTCTTCTCAGTACCTACCTGTGTTAACTCCTTCTCCCCGGTCTGTCTTGACCAGGAAAAAGTGAAATCTTCATCCGTAACCTCTTCCGGTGTAACCTTTGCATAATCTGCACTCAACACTACGCCTACAGCTGCAAGTCCCTTAATCTTAAGCTTACCGCCCAATTCTCCTGACGGAGCTGCCGCAAAAACCATGGATGGAATCATTGAAATAACCATCATCACAGTCATTACAACTGCAAGAAATCTCTTTCTCTCCATCTGTAGTCCTCCTTTTCATTTATAATAAAATTTGTAATTATTCAGCATCCGCTCTGAAGGTACTGAATAATTACAGTTCTGTGATGCTTCTGTGTCTGTCTGCCCTTTTCATTCCCATCACAGACCACAGCATCGTTTTTTCTCTGTATAAAAGCATTATAGCATCACATTTTCCGTAAATGTAATCTGTATTTTCTCCCTTAAAACAACTTCAGCCCCTGAATATCAGAGTTCAATTTTCTCCAATATTCAGGGACCGAACTGTGTTTTACAGTTATTTCTCCAATATATCACGTGATATCCATAATTTGACCGAACAGTTTTTATCCTTCTACTATCAGATATTTTCCATCCGGCAGAGCAAATACTTCACTTGCATCTTCCAGTTCTTCATCTGACATTCCTTCCACATCAGCGCCTGACTCTTCCAGATATTCTCTCACTTCTTCAATAGAATCCACAACCTGCGCCATGCAATCCTCAAGGAATGCTTCCGCTGCTTCATATGATTCTGCTACCGCCTGCGGAAAAAGCTGCTCCTGATTTTCAAGAAACGTATTAATACATTCTTCTGTAAACAATTTAAATAACCTCCTCAATCTTTCCCTTTGCCCGGATCAGCTTCTCAAGGACCGGTTCAACCTGTTTTGTCATATAGGACGTAGCTGCCCGTACCCCCTCCTTGGAATGCTCCATGGCAAAGCCATATTTTACCGCTTTAAGCATCTCTATATCATTATATTCGTCTCCGAACGCAATACATTCTTCCGGCGAAATATGATATCTTTTCTGATATTCTCTGATTCCTTTTGCCTTGTTTGTTCCAAAAGGAATAAAATCAATCCACTCATTTCCCGAAGTGACAACAACACATTCTTTTCCAAATCTGTCCATCCAGTATTTCACAGATTCTTCTGTAAGGCCGGCCGGTTCAAACACAGCCAGCTTCATGATAGGAGCCGTCATCTCTTCCATGCTGTTTACAAATCTGCATTCATTTTTTACTTCATATAACATATGGTCATGAAATCTCTTTGTCTTCGGCATCAGGTAGTGGTAATCCTTTGCAGAACAGGTAAACTCGGCATCCTTCTTTTCCAGGATTGCAGAAATAATCTCCCCTGCCAGCTTTCTGTCAAAAGAATCCTGATACAGTACCTCTCCATGATCCACTGCCAGTGCACCATTCTCCGAAATATAGGAAATCTCTGAAGCAACAGGTGCAAACAGCTTTGTCATATTCGGATATTGCCTTCCACTGGCTGCTACAAACATAATCCCCAGTTCCTCTAACTGCCTGATCAGCGAAAAAATTTCTTCAGGCAGAGACTGTGCCTTATGTAAAAGTAACGTCCCATCCAGATCACTTGCAACCAACTTAATCATTTCCATGTTCCTCGCAAATCTTTACCAGATCTGTCGGTTTCTCAGCGACAAGATCTGCTCCATTCTCATTCAGTTCTTTTCGGTCACGAAAGCCCCATAGCGCACCTACTGTATACATTCCTGCTGCTTTACCGGTCTTCATATCTGTACTTGTATCTCCCACATACATACATTCTTCCGGTTTTACACCAAATTTCTCCGCAACCATAAGCGGACCATCAGGTGCCGGTTTCCTGCGGATTGCTTCGCTCTGACCAACTACCATATCAAATTCCCCGTCAAAAAGCTGCGCAATTACTTTCACAGCTGCAGGATGAGGTTTATTTGAACAAACTGCCAGCTTCATTCCATGTTCCTTCAATTTCTTTAAGGTTTCCGGCATTCCCTTATAGGGAACTACTTTATACATCGGATCTGCTTCAAACATTTCCCGGTAAAGCTTCTGTCCCTCATCATAATGCGCAAGTTCCGGATCCCCCGCATCCTTAAGCGCGCGGCGGATCAGCATATTTGCCCCTTCTCCGCTGTAATATCTGAAATTATCCACCGGAAGTGTTTTCAACCCGAATTTTTCCATAATAATATTAGTCACATAAGCCATGGAATCCAGCGTATCAGCCAGTGTTCCATCCAAATCAAATATACATGCTTTAATCATCTTTTGTCATCCTCTTAAGTTAATTCCTGATTTCTTCATTTCATAAAATAATCTGGCAACCGGAAGTCCTACCACATTATTGTAATCTCCGTTGATCCCCTTTACATAAATTCCGAAAAGTCCCTGGATGCCATAGCTTCCAGCCTTATCCATAGGCTCTCCTGTAGCAACATACTCTCTGATCTCCTCATCTGAAACCGGATAAAACGTCACATCTGTACTTTCATAAAAAGTATGTTCTGTCCAGACTTTTTCTTTCTTTTCCCATACAGAAACACCGGTATATACCTGATGAGTATTTGCCTGAAGTTTCTTTAATGTATTCACTGCATCCTCTGTATCATGAGGTTTGCCAAGGATCACATTCTCAAACACTACCACTGTGTCAGATCCGATCACAATTGTTCCGTCGGCACTATCTTTCATAGTGCGGATAACAGAAGCTGCTTTATCCGAAGCCAGCTGTTTTACTGCCTCTCCCGGATTGTCTGAGATACGATTCTCATCACCTGATGCAGGCAGCACTTCAAAATCCACGCCAGCCCGTTCCAACAGTTCTTTTCGTCTGGGTGAAGCAGATGCCAAAATAATTTTTCTCATAATAACCTCTTCTTTCCTGTCATAGTATACCTTGTATCTTTTTGGTATGCAACTGCTTTCATTAACTCTTTCCATAAAATTTCGCTTTCCTTTTTATCTGAAAAGTATTAAAATAACAATAACCTATAGCTGAATAAAATGGTGTCAGGAGTAAAAGATATTTTTATCCTGACTCGCTGTCAAAAATAGGAGAATATCAGAAAGGAGTTTATGATTATCATGGCTAAAATTAATAAATACTGGGGATATGTTGCAATAGGTGCCCTTACAGCAGCTGCTGCCGGTGCTGTAGCTGCCCTTATTGCCAAAAAAGGATCCTGTAAAGAGGATTTTGATTTTGAAGATGACTTTGATGATTTCGATCTGACTGATGAAAAGGAAACTGCTAAGGAAGATCAGGAACCTGCCGAAGATTTCCAGTCCTGGGAACATACAGGCGAACAGTCTGCAACAGATGACACCGAAAGCGAAGAAGCTGAAGAAGCTGCTGATACAGACGATTCTGAGAAGTCTTCCGATAAAGCTGCTGAAGTTGAGATTAAAGATGCAGAAGAGGAAGAAGATGCCGATGAACCCGAGAATTTTGAAGAGACTATGGACGCTGCATCTGAATCTGAAGAATAAACGTTACCGTTCACAGTAACGTAACCAAAAAGGAATGTTACTTCACGATTATACAATCGTAGAAGCAACATTCCCTTTTTATTCTGATTATATTACTATTTCAGTCTCATTATGCTTTCGGAAGTTTAAATGAGCTCTTCAGAGACACGATACGGTTGAATACCGGTGCACCCTCTTTAGAATCATGGATATCTGCACAGAAAAATCCTGTTCTTACGAACTGGAAGCTGTCATAGCCTTTTGCTTCCATAAGTGCTGGTTCTACATATGCAGTAACTTTTGTCAGAGAGTTCGGATTTACATTCAGAGAACCATCTTCTTTGTTGTATACACCCTTCTCCTCGTCTACGATATTCTCATAGAGACGTACTTCTGCTTTTCCTGCCTGACTTGCTTCTACCCAGTGAATGGTTCCTTTTACTTTTCTGCCATCCGGCGCATTGCCACCCTTTGTTGCAGGATCATAAGTACAGTGTACAACACGTACAGTTCCATCTTCATCAGCTTCATATCCTGTACAGGTTACAAAATATGCGTTCATAAGACGAACCTCTGTGCCCGGGAACATTCTCTTATATTTCTTAGGCGGATCTACCATGAAGTCTTCTCTCTCAATATAGAGTTCTCTGCCAAACGGTATTTTACGGGTTCCCAGTTTTTCATTCTCCATATTGTTCGGAGCTTCCAGATATTCTACTTCGCCTTCCGGATAATTATCGATCACAAGCTTGATCGGATCAAGAACAGCCATCAGACGTGGACGTTTCAGTTTCAGATCCTCACGGATGCAGTATTCAAGCATTGCATAGTCAACAGAACTGTTTGCTTTGGATACACCGCAGAGTTCTACAAACATTTTGATGGATTCCGGTGTAAATCCACGGCGGCGCAGTGCTGCGATGGAAACCAGACGTGGATCATCCCATCCGTCTACGATGCCTTCCTCTACCAATTTCTTGATATAACGTTTACCTGTAACTACATTTGTCAGATACAGTTTTGCAAACTCAATCTGCTTCGGTGGCTGTGGGTATTCCAATTCTTTTACAACCCAGTCATACAGTGGTCTGTGATCCTCAAACTCCAGAGTACAGATGGAATGTGTGATTCCCTCAATCGCATCCTCGATGGGATGGGCGAAATCATACATTGGATAGATGCACCATGTATCACCTGTTCTGTGGTGAGTCATATGAGCAACACGGTAGATAACCGGGTCGCGCATATTCATGTTCGGAGATGCCATATCGATCTTGGCACGAAGCACTTTCTCTCCGTCTGCATATTTGCCTTCTTTCATCTCTTCAAAAAGCTGCAGGTTCTCTTCTACGCTTCTGTTTCTGTATGGACTTTCTTTACCCGGCTCTGTAAGAGTTCCACGATATTCACGGATCTGATCTGCTGTCAGGTCACATACATAGGCTTTGCCTTTCTGGATCAGCTTTACAGCAGCTTCATACATCTGTTCGAAATAGTCAGATGCAAAAAACAGTCTGTCTTCCCAGTCTGCACCAAGCCATTTGATATCTGCCTTGATGGATTCTACAAACTCACTCTTTTCTTTGGTCGGGTTTGTATCATCAAAACGCATGTTGAACTTGCCGTTATATTCCTGTGCAAGACCATAGTTTAAAAGAATAGATTTCGCATGACCGATATGAAGATATCCATTCGGTTCCGGCGGGAAACGCGTATGCACGGTGTCATAAACACCCTCTGCTAAATCTTTATCAATGATATTCTCAATAAAATTTTTGGAAACTGTTTCGTTCTCCATCTTTTTCCCTCCTGTTGTCGTATTTTATACTGTTTTTTCACACATCTATATATAAAAAATACAACTGAATATTTTTTATGTCGAATGAATTTATATTATCATTGGAAATTCCATCTGTCAACCGTTTACACAACAGTGACAGGCCTTATATTTCTCAGACGTTACTGTTCACTCCGTTCACAGTAACGTAGCCAAAATTCATTCCAGTTTGCCTGCGGCAATG
>ERZ779820.854-NODE-854-length-19890-cov-8.563348_pt1 | contig 19890 bp, 23 predicted proteins | sample MGYA00511563_ERZ779820 | MGnify/ENA primary metagenome ERZ779820 (study PRJEB29588, sample SAMEA1964852) | human gut metagenome | biome: human gut; feature: human-associated habitat; material: faeces | place: Denmark | collected 2008/2010 ...
TAGCCCGCAGCATCTGGCCGCCGCAGGCACCGGTGTTCTTAAAGTAGCGGTCCAGTGCCTCGGCCCGGTTTTGGGGAATCAGCGGCAGTACCTCAGCCCGCTGGGTGGGGTGGTATCCCACTGTCCACGCGCGCAGACCGCAGGCAGCCAGCGTCAGGCACAGCTGCAGGTAAAACCGGTTGTAGCTGTCCATGATATCCTGAACATCCCGCTGGGGCGTCATAGTGATCTTCAGCTGGCAGGCCGGGCCGATAACCGCCGACAGTGCGGGAGCACGGAAGCCAAGGTATTCGCTCTCCGAGATAACGGGGGCATCCCCCTGCTGCTGCAGATCCCGCAAAGCCGCCTGCAGCTGCGCAAATGTGACCGCCCTGCCGTCAGAGTGTGTTACAAAATGCTCCACCTCCAGCCCGAGGGAGAGCTTGCCCTCCGCCTCGCAGTCGGTCTCAAAATACCCCTTCATTGTCCTGATTTGTTCGTCCAGCTTCGCCATAGTAAAATGGTTCTCCCCATGATCGGTGATGTATTCAGGGATATTATACGCCAAAAAACGGGGCTGTGCAATCGCCCCGGAGTGTTATTTTACAGCGGTGCTGTTTTGTTTGCGGCCGCCCCGCAGTGCGGGGATTGTGCAGTGCCGCCTTACAGGCTGCTGACCGGGAAGCCATAGGCAGGCTCCGCAGCCTGCACGGCCCGCAGAATGGCCTTGGCCATCACACGCGCCCCCAGTGCCCCCACAACATCCTGATCAGCGGCCACATCGCCCAGCGAAACAGCGTAGATGCTGTCCCCGTCTGCCGTGGTATGCACCGGGCGGATGGCGCGCGCATACCCGTCCTGTGCCATGCCAGCGATCTTGCACAGCCGGGATTTGTCAAACCGCGCGTTCGTAAAGACAACACCGATCGTTGTATTGCCGACAAATTTGTTTTCCTTTACCTCAATGCTCTGCAGTGCAAGCAGCTCGGAGTCGAGGAAGGTCCTGCCGTCATCCGCCAACAAGCCTGCAGCCTTGCGGCCGGTCTCATAGTCGTAAATGTCGCCCAGCGCATTGACAGCCACAACTGCACCTACCTGCAGCGGCCCCACCTGCACAGCATAACTGCCGATGCCGGACTTCATGCAGTGGTCCATGCCCAGCAGCTTGCCCACGGTTGCGCCGGTGCCCGCGCCATAGTTGCCATCACGGTAGTTGCCGGCTTCCGCGTTCACGCAGGCTTGATACGCCATGGCAGCATCCGGGCGGGTGTGGGCGTCAGCCACGGTCAGATCAAACAGATCTGACTGGCAGACCAGAGGCACTTTTGTGACCCCAACATCAAAACCGATGCCGCGCTCCTCAAGATACCGCATAACGCCGCCGGCCGCGTCCAGTCCAAAGGCACTGCCCCCCGCCAGCACAATGGCGTGGATGACCTGTGCCGCCGCCAAGGGCTTGAGCAGCTCGCTCTCGCGGGAGGCAGGTCCGCCGCCGCGTACATCCAGCCCTGCCGGGGCGCCGTCCTGCCCCAGTAGAAACACCGTGCAGCCTGTGCCCGCCGCCGTGTTCTCAGCCTGACCGATCTTGAGATTCCGGAATGAAGTAATAGGAATTTCTTTCATGATAGTTCTTCTCCTTTTGCCGTTCTTTTGCTTTTATTGTACAACTTTCCCCTGCCCCATGCAATGAAAAAATCCCGCCGGGCAAAGTCCCGGCGGGAAGGTGGTCAGTTAATGGCGATTATTCAAACTCGGTAAGTATATGTTTTTACATGATATTTTTGTTCGATATTTGTACAAACATTTAGCCCTTTTTCTATAAAATCACCATGCTATATGTCACTCACAAAATTTCTAGTATCAAATTAGTATCAAAAATCTTGCTGGCAAAATTCACAGTCTTCTCTTAAGAACATCATAGAAGCGCTCTGTCTGCGACTGATACATTTGTGCGAAATCGTAATGCAGAGATCTTTTTTCATATTCGTCTTGAACTTCTCTTCTTGCGGCTACATACTTACCAATATCACCTGGCTGTTTCAATCTAGGCCAATATTCCAAAAACTCAGGTAATAAAACATTACTTTTCAAGAACGTTGCCGTTGGCATATCTTTCTGTGCCGACATTCCTACTTCAAATGGCACCCATTGCGAATATCTTGTTGCTTCAGATATAACAACGATAATGTCAGTACAATCGTTCAAATTCTTCTTTATGTGTTCTGTTAGTTCCTTTCCACTGTCTGTTACTTTTGAATCCAGAATATCAAGATAATACGGGATACCAAGCATTGCTAGATGCAATGCAATTTGATTTGCTTCGTATGAATCTTCTCGCTTGTGTGAAAGGAAGATTTTCACTATCTTGCACCTCCAATCAGTTTTTTCAAGTTATCCCATGTCCAATTATAAATTTTATCTGAATCTTTCGCAGCTTTTGGTTTAACGCATCTACCATTTGCTCTCCCCCACAGCAGGAAGTATGGGATGCTTTCTTCTTGTGCAATTTTCACTTCAGCACTAACGCCCGTAGCCAAACTTGTATATTCGCCACATATTACAATTACAACATCACACCCTTTTATTCTACGTCTTGCATTATCTTTCCAATTAGTTGCAATTGTTTCTTTAATAGACATATCTACAATTTCAAATGGTGAATCTGGATTTCTTGCTTGTCCCACCAACAGAGTCTTCAAATCCGAATCGTTATCATAATCAAAACTAATAAACGCTCGCTTCTTCAACATGAGTTTCGACTCCTCTCTAAGTGTTAAATACGGTTTCCTTTGACTAAACGCCAATACTGTTTTCCAATCGCTGTCAGCGCACATGATTTTGATTTCATTGCCGCATAGTACATATGTTCTTCACCTACTGGAACAACAAGACCGATTCCTTCCAATTTCTGTAAATCCGAGAAGATTCTTGTATGTTCTTCATTTGCGTATGGCTTCACAACCTCATGTGCAACATAGGGTGAATTTGTAGGTTCATACGATGGGTCGATCTGTAATTCTTCATCTTCATTAGTAAAATAGTCGCACAATCTTCTAATGATGGATAAATCCACTTGCGGTGTAACATTGCGCAATGATGTAAATCGTGTTACGTTTGTTTTGAAAACTGGTCGTTGTTCCCATGGTCCTAACGCCTTATCAATGTAAGCATATATTCCGCCAGGTGTTATATGTCCTGTAACATCCGCCGCACTTCCCGACAGCGCTTCAATCAAGAGCGATGTAAACACCCCATGGCCATCGACTTCCTTTGATGTTTCATCTGATCGGCTTGCTGTTAAAATTGTCACACCCTCATTAATTACTGCTGTCTGCTGCCCAGTAGTATTTATATTTCCCATAAACCCTGAGTAGCAACTGTCCAAAATGATTATCTTTTCCTTTGCTCTCGATTGATTTGCTATCGTTAAAACGTCCTGCAATGACACTCCATAGTCAAAAGCTGTATAATCGGGTGTTACCAAAAAGCCTCCAACAGAATCCATGTATCCATGACCAGAGTAATAGAAAAGTGCAATGTCTGGGTCTCCTGCAAAGCACTCTTCAATCAGTTCTCTAAGTCTTGCTTTGCTAGTAACATTTTTTTCAATTCTTACATCAAAGTTTGGTGAACCATCTTCATTCTGACTCAAAATATTTGTAATGGAATCAGCATCATTACAGCAACCATGTAAAGGGCAACTGGGATATTGATCAATACCTACAACTAACGCTTTCCTCATTTTGCTTTCTCCTTTTATTTGAGATGTTCATGCAAAATCCTTTTAATAACAGTTTGTGCGTTTTCTTCTCCGGCTAAAGCAATTAGTCGATTATAATCTTTTACTTCGTTCCCTGTAAATACAATCGAGACAATCTTCTCTGGTTTTCCGGCAACATGATCATAATTTTCAGGATGCGCCCAATAGCATCGCATACAAAAGCTCGGATTTTTTACTTCCCAGTTCTTGCAATGTTCGCATGTCCACGACTTTGCACGATTAGCTGATGGGCTTAGTAACATGAAATAGTCTATATCTTTCTCATCGTGCTCTCCACCTATTTCGTATGGAATCCTGTGATCCACTTGAAGTTTAGTCGCATCCATTTCCTCAAGGTAAATAAAGCACCGTGCCCCATACTTTTCGATAAGTGCTCGTTTTAGCGCCTTCGATAAAACAGTTCGTCCCGTTACCTTGGACAATGCATTTTGCGCCTCATTCGGGTCACCAAATTTATATGCTGCAATCTTTTTCCCGTCCGTTCCCTGCACTCTATATGTTACAAGTGGAATTCCAAGTTCCCGAACATCTCTTGCAGCCCGTGGTGGATGGTCATACCCATAATCATTTTTTAGTTCTTCTGACGTAATATATCCATACTTTAATATATGCTGTATTACTGTTCGTGGGCGCTTCGCTTTTACGCTCTCCAACAAATCTAAAAATTCTTTTGGGTATTTTGTCATCATATCGCCTCCATAAAGGATAGTTGCTCTGGTATTCTGCTAAATTCAGGAATCAGTGATTCACTTATATACAAAGCTTCAAATGTTGTCTCTCTTTTCCCTAATAAAAGCGCTTGACTTGAAAGTCCCGCATTTAGTAGAACCTTTTTGCATTTCAATTTTTCAGGCAAGTCTTCTCCGTACTCTCTCCCACCGCATTCTCCATCATAGCTAATAAGGTAGTCCACTCCCCTTTTATTAAGAATTTCTAGTGCATCTGCAAATTCATCAAATGGAACACCTGAATAATATCGATTATCACGAACATTTGTGACTCCCTGATAAGGAGGATCCATATAAACCAAATCGCCCGGTTTTGCCATCTCTAAAATCTCATGATAATCTTTCGATGAGAAACTTGCTTTCTCTTTCAGAAGTTCTGAAATTCTGTAAATATTCGGAGCCAATGTCTTAGGATTAGTTCCATGCCGCCGTTTGTCAGGTGATTGGTTGAAGTTTCCACTTTTTCCGTATCTAACCGACCCTTTCACACAGCGAGCCAATAGATATAGCATATTTGCTGGAGTTTTCTCTCCCGCGTTAAACCGTTCTCGAACATCATAAAAGTGTTGGACATGGTTTTCTCCATAAGTGAATTGTTCATTCCATACCCGCGTATAGCACTCAATCAAATGTTCTGGATTTTCAATGGCCTCCCGAAGAATATCAATCAATGGCTTGTTAAGATCATTAATTAAAAACTTATTCGTTCTATTTTCATACGCAGTAGCAATACTAATCGCTGCCATTCCTGAAAACGGTTCAATTAGCCTATTAAAACGGTTGGGCATATATTGAAGGATTTGTGGAGCCAATATTCTTTTTGAGCCTTGATACTGGACAATATGTGGAACTTTTCCGTTCATTAGTTAACCTCCGCTTTCAAAAACTCTACAATGTCACCTATATTACAATCTAACGCAGAACAAATTTTATACATGCTTTCCATCGATACTGCCTCGCATTTTCCCATTTTAGCAATAACATTAAAACTAATACCCGCCATATCTTTTAATTCTGTTTTGCTCACCTTTTTGTCTATTAGAATTTTCCACAGATTATCGTATGAAATCAGCATCGTACACTCCTGCTTTACATAATGCTTCTTGCTAATAGTATATCAAACACTCTTTCCAAAATCAAGAATTTCTCACGTTATTGTGAGCGCACCAACATTTTTTCTTTTGCTCCATCGCCCCTTTATACATCGCAAAACCACACCACTCACTACGATTTTGCTCACCACTCTTTCATATATCAATTCATCTGTAACAATTTCTTCTGCTCGACTTCGAATGTTGTTCATACGACATACCCATTCAAGCTGATCCTGCCGTTTCAGTTCCTCGGTGATGCCCTCTGCCTGACGCATCTGTTCCTCAGTTAAAATCAGCGTGTCTTGCACTTGGCGGTCAAATTCTACCAAGTAGCTGTGCAGCTTATTTTCTTTCAGTAGGCTTTGGTACAGTTGCGGGCGGTGCTGCTTGATAAATTCAAAGCGCATATTTGCCCAGCGGCCTAAATCGTTGTAAGTCATATTGTGCTCCTTATCTCTCGCCATGTTCCTGTTCGTGGATTCTTTCTTTTGCAGGGTCGATACCGTGTCGCCGTAAAAGGTTCATCAAACCTTTTTGCTCACGTTTCAGCATTAAATTTTCACGGCGCACTTCCCTGCTCTCGGATTTAACTTCGTCCAGTTCTCGCCTATGCCAAAATTCAATATTGCTAAGTTCGTCTACCAACCCGGAAACTTTTCGCTTCAGTTCGCCAACAACGCTTTCCAACTGCATGATTTTAGCATTTGCAGCATCCAGAAGCCCTTGTAAACGGTCATCTTGACGGCGGTAGACAACATACTGCTTGGCAGCGTTCAGCAGATTATCAAAGTCGTTGCGGGGCAGTGTTACCTTGTCGCTTAGTAATGCCTTTTTTACGCTGATATTCTCGATTTTGTCAATCTCAATGACCTGTTTTTGCACCGATTGCAGCGTCTGCTCGATTTCGTCTACCTGCGTTTGCTTTTCCGCAATGGTAGTGTCCAATGCTCGAACCTCTTTGGCGCGCTCCTGCTTTTTATAGTCCAGAACGGATAGATGTTCCTCGTGCGTTCCAAGCTGCTCCCACTCAATACCGTGTTCCAACATAATCTCTGCCAGCACTTGTTTTTCACTCTGCGCCCACTGGTTCCACTCGGTAGCGCTGCGCGTACCGCCCTTGAAGCCAAGTTGCGAAAGCGCCTGTTTAAGCGACACGCGCGTATCCATGCCGCGTTTGCTGCCCGTGATATACGGCACGAAATCTATATGTATGTGGGGCGTTGCTTCGTCCATGTGCAGATGACTCCAGAACATGCGGAGCGTTGGGTTGCGTGCTTGAAAGCCCTGCGCATATTCTGTCAGACATTGTTTGGCTGTTTCTGCCAGTTCCGTATTTACGCCGGTATCGTCCTTATTTCCAATCTGTAAGACAATTTCATGGAATGGTTTTTCCTGTTTCGAGGAACAAATTTTCCCATAATAGTTTTCAATGCGGCGGTCATTTCGGGTTTGTTTTGCGTTGAATCTTTCCTGTGCATCATCGAACAGTTCATGGTAGACGGTTCGTATGTCCTCGCGGCAAAACTCTATATTCAGATGGCTGCGGCCAGGGTCTACGTTGGATGCGTAAAATTCACGGCTATTATGATTGAGGGAGCCTTTTCCTACCATTGCGCTGATTGTTCTTTTCAAATCCACTCCTTATCTCCGGCGCAAGCCGGCCTAGTTCTGTTACTCTTGCCAAGAGTAACGCAAAAGCACTTTTGACACTCCGTATCAAAAGCGCCTTTGCGCCCTGCGGGGCTACCGGTTGGAAAAAGAATATTTGCTACCGCTTCCGTGTCGGTCGTGACGATGGTGACGGTATTTTTGCTGTCTGGCTTGCGCCCCAAAATACCGTCACGACCGTCACATATCGTCACGCTTTCGGCTGTTCCAATGTCAGGCAGACCGTGCGCCCCTCGTGTGTGCGCTTGCTTTCATAGCGGATTCCATAGTCGTTGTAAAGACGGTCAGCACTCACATTTAATTTTCGGGTCAGAACATTTGCTTGCATTTCCACGTCCGGCAGCAAGGTCAACAACTCCGTTGGTGTTCCGCACCATACAGAGCCAGCTGAAAGGAAAATCTTTGAAACAGCTTCCAACACTGGGTCTGGCGGTTGTTTCCAAAGCTGTGTTTCTACACCTTGGAAATTCCACACGCACCGTTCCCGGTCAAATTCCAGCGTTAATTCCTGATCCGGCTGGTCGCGTCCGACAACATCGAGTGTGGCAATGTTGTCCGTCCGCCTCTTTTTCTGCATGATGAACGCGCCGTCCGCTGCGCCCAGCAGACCATTCGTGCCGGAGATCATATCGAAGCTATCCCCTGCTTCCATCTTCCGCGTATGGTGTACGACCAACAAGCAGATACCATGACTATCACTGAATTTTTTCAGCCTTGTCACAATCTCATAGTCGCTGGCATAACTGTAACACTCACCGCTTACCTCGCGGACTTTCTGCAAGGTGTCAATGATAATCAGCCTGACAGTGGGGTGAGCCTTAACAAATTCTTCAAGCTGTTCGTCCAAACCACCGACAACAGATTTTGCCTGTGTTGCAAAGTATAAATTGTCGGTTTCCTCTACACCGAACATTCTGGATAACCGCCGCTGCAATCGCGCATAATCGTCCTCCAATGCTAAATATAGAACGGTTCCTTGGTGGACTTCGTATTCCCACAGGGTCAACCCGGTTGCTACTGTGTACGCAAGCTGTGCCATAAAAAACGACTTTCCAATTTTGGGAGCGCCCACGAACAGGTAGGTTCCGCTGTACAGCAAATTGTCTACGATAGGTCTGCGCGGCGGGTAAACTGTATCATACAGTTCTGTCATAGATATGGTATGCAGATTGCAATTGTTGCTAGAGTCTGTTATACTATTGGTGCTATTTTTTAGTAACGGCTGCACCGCATCTGCGCCAACAGATGTATCCGGTGTGGTCGTTTTCTTTGTTTCGGTCATTCGCTGCCCTCTTTCATGCCATTCAGTGTGATTGCAATCACCTGCAATGTTTCCAACATATCCGGCGTGACTTCCTGTGCCGATGTAAGGCGCTGCAACTCCTCATAAATGTCCGCCATCTGATTTTTCAGGGCTTTGTACACTCTCGGATTGCCGACCACCCGGATTTCTCGTTCTGCCAGCCGACTAACAATATAATCTTGCTTCGTCAGCCCGGAAAGACGTACTTTCATTTCAATTTGGCTATTTTCCTCCGGCGATACGCGGAAAGCTACAGTCTTGCTGCGCCAGCGACCTTGCCTATCCAATGCCTTTTCCATTATCGTTCCTCTCTTTCTATGTTCAATTTGGCCGCCATTTCCTGCTGCTTTGACGGGAATAGGTGCGCGTACTTGTAGGTAATATCAATGCTTTCATGCCCCACTCGGTCCGCAATGGCTACCGCAGAAAATCCCATCTCGATCAGCAGCGACACATGAGAATGCCGCAAATCATGGATTCTGATACGCTTGACCCCGGCTTCTTTTGCACCTCTGTCCATTTCGTGATGTAGATAATACTTAGTCACCTCAAAGATTCGGTCAGTCGGCTTCACCCTGTAGATGGATTTCAGATAATCTCGGATTTCTTCTGTCAGAAAATCCGGCATCTGAACGACCCGAATGCTTTTCGGGGTCTTGGGGTCTGTAATCACATCTTTGCCGTTCAAACGCTGATAGGATTTTGTGATAGAGAGTAGCCCTTTGTCTAAATCAAAATCAGCGGGTGTCAGCGCCAGCAGTTCTCCCTCGCGGATACCGCACCAGTAGAGGATTTCAAACGCATAGTAAGATAACGGCTTGTCCATCATCACTTCTGCAAATTTGAGGTATTCCTCTTTCGTCCAGAACAGCATCTCTTGGTGCTTGGAAGAACCCATATTGCCCGCAGTCGTTGCTGCATTTTTGTTCAGCCCATAGAATCGTACCGCGTGGTTCAGAATCGCACTGAATTGACTGTGCAGCGTTTTCAGGTACGTTGGAGAATACGGTTCTCCGTTTTTGCCGCGGTAGTTCAGCTATTCATTCTGCCACGCGATGACATCCTGCGGTTTAATATCGCAAAGTCGTTTTTCTTTGAAGTACGGCAGTATCTTAGTGCGAATGATATGCTCTTTAGTAGACCATGTATTCTCACGCAGACGGTTCTGCTTGTCAACAATATAGATTTCTACAAAGGCTTCAAATGTCATGGTCAAGTCAGCAGCCTGCTGAAGAAGAAATGTGCGTTCCCACGCCAAGGCTTCTTTTTTTGTGGGAAAGCCGCGCTTTAATTTCTTTTTCTTGGTGCCTTTCCAATCCTGATAGTAAAAGGCTGCATACCATGTACCCTTTTGGCCATCCTTATACGCAGGCATCGGCTTTCTCCTTTTCAGCACCGTAAATTTTCTCGTAATAGTACTGACGGCTTACCCGTCCACCAACAGTGGTATAGCCTTTGGCTTTCAGTTCCTCGTTCCACTGGTTGATCATCTTATAAGCCAATGCCTTAGAAACGTCCAATTCTGCGGCAAGTTCGTCCGCTCTGATAAAAATGCTTTTGTCCATTTTATGTTCCTCATTCAAATATTTATTTCAACTGGCTGAATGATTGACGCTTCACACCTATGTCGCCCCACATAGTCCTTTCCTATTTGAAGCTTGACCTTTTGCCAGTCAAGGTTTTTTCTTTTTGACTAAGCTTATATGCTTAACGTTTTCTCCATTATACTAAGCATATCTAGTTAAGTCAATTATCTAAGCTCTTTTTCCCTAAACTTTTTTGTTAAATTTTTGTTGCGATTTTAATAGTTTAATGGTATAATACTCATGCAGTCGTTCATGCAATGCTGCGCTTGTACACTCACAGTACGAAGGAGTTATTAACGTTGTCAATTGGTGATCGAATAAAGAAAGCGCGCGTCTTTCGCGGTATGACTCAAAAGGAGTTAGGTATCGCTGTCGGATTTAATGAAAAGAATGCCGACATTCGGATTGCTCAATATGAAAGCAATACACGGAGGCCTAAGTCAGATACTCTCAATAAAATCGCAGAAGTCTTAGATGTAGGCTTTTTTACGCTTTACGAGCCCTATCCGCACAATGCAGAAAATATAATGTATTCTCTTCTCGACCAAGGAAATAATCCGACGCGAGTCCAATTAGAAGAGGTGCTTATCACCGATGGCCTACAGCGCTCTCAAAAACGTATAGCTGTTGTCTACAATTACGATCACATGGATGAGTACCTCCGGGAATGGAAACTTCGCAGGGAGCAGGTATTAAATCACACCATTACAGTAGAAGAATATACCGAATGGGTGGTCAATTGGCCTGACACCTCTGATGTCTTTGTAGACGAACCAAACTACAGGGATTGGAAGAAAACAGAAGAATAAAAATAGAACGCCCTCTGAAAAACTTACCGTTTTTCAGAGGGCGTTCTGCGTCTCTCAGTGGCGAATAATTTTCAGTTAGTATCAAAGCAGTATCAGACAACTATCAATGTTTCAAATTTTATCGTTACTGCAATGATTATCAACGATTTCAAATTATTCAAACTCAATCGTTGCCGGCGGTTTCGTGGTGTAGTCGAACATGACGCGGTTGATGTTCTTGACTTCGTTCACGATGCGGTTGGCTGCGGTGGTGATGGTTTCGGTCGGCAGGATTGTGACCTCGGCGGTCATAAAATCGGTGGTGGTTACGGCGCGCAGTGCAATGGCGTAATCGTAGGTGCGCTCGTCACCCATGACACCGACACTGCGCATGTTGGTCAGCGCGGCAAAGTACTGGCTGGGGCGCTGGGCCATGGGAAGCTTATCGACCTCCTCACGCCAGATGGCATCGGCATCCTGCACGATGGCGACCTTTTCGGGGGTCACATCGCCAATAATGCGGATAGCCAGACCCGGGCCGGGGAACGGCTGGCGGGCAACAAGGTACTCGGGCAGGCCCAGCTCGCGGCCAGCCTGACGGACCTCGTCCTTGAACAGGTCGCGCAGCGGCTCCACAATTTCCTTAAAGTCTACATAATCCGGCAAGCCGCCAACATTGTGATGCGACTTGATTACTGCTGCATCGCCGCTGCCGCTTTCGATGACATCCGGATAAATCGTACCCTGTACGAAATAGTCCACCTGTCCGATTTTCTTTGCTTCCCGTTCAAATGCACGAATAAATTCTTCGCCAATGATTTTCCGCTTCCGTTCTGGGTCAGATACACCATGCAGCTTTTCCATGAAAACATCCTTTGCATTGACCCGTACAAAATGGATGTCCCAGTCTGCAAATGCTGCTTCGACTTCATCGCCTTCATTCTTCCGCAGGAATCCATGGTCAACAAAGATACAAGTCAGCTGGTCGCCAACTGCCTTCGAGAGCAAAGCTGCTGCAACGGAGCTATCAACACCGCCAGACAGTGCCAGCAATACCTTTCCATCGCCAACCTTTTCCCGAATCTGTTCGATGGCAGTCTTTGCATAGTCTTCCATCGTCCAATCACCCGTACATCCACAAACCTGATACAGGAAATTATGCAGCATCTGCTGACCATTTACGGTATGATTTACTTCCGGATGGAACTGTACGCCATAGAACTTCTTTTCCGGATATTCCATTGCTGCTACCGGACAGCCGGCAGAATGTGCCGTAATCGAAAAGCCTTCCGGCAGCTTCTGAATATAGTCGGTATGACTCATCCAAGAGATTGCTTCTTTCGGCAAACCGGTAAATAACAGGCTTTCCGTCTGATATTCTGTCAGTGTCTTGCCGTATTCTCTGGTTTCTTCAGAGGAAGCAACTGTTCCGCCCAATGTATATGCCATCAGCTGGCAGCCGTAGCAGATGCCCAGAATCGGAATGCCCAATTCAAAAATAGCAGGGTCTACGTGCGGAGATTTTGGGTCGTAAACGCTGTTCGGCCCACCGGTAAAGATGATGCCAACTGGATTTCTTGCAGCCAGTTCTGCAATCGGTGTTGTATACCGCATGACTTCGCAGTAAACTCCACATTCTCTGACTCGGCGTGCAATCAGCTGATTATACTGTCCGCCAAAGTCTAATACAATGACCAATTGATTTTTCATGATGGTATGCCCTTTCTGTCCCGTATTTCCAGCCATAGCCGGAAAAGTTCTTTCTTTTGATTATAGCATACTTTTCCGATGCTGTCAATCGAAAAAGAAACAGCTGCCATCCGTGCATGGGTCACGAACAGCAGCTTTGTGTGTGAAATAATTTGGATAAAATGGGTCGATTATGCGGCTTCCGATTCCGTTGTCAACATACAACGAAATGTTGCAATGGTGAGAATCAGTGCATAGTAATAAAGGTCATGTTTCATGCGTCAAAAATCCTTTCCGTTTCAGCGAGTCGGCACACAACGTCTTCAGCATACCATATCTGCAAAATACTGTCAAGCAAAAATATGTTATTTTTTGCCGCATTTTGCCGCAAGACGGACGGACACGAATACCAGCGGGATTACTGGAATTTCATGTTGGCAAAAATTCGTTCCATTCGGACATCTGGAAAGTGCACATCAAAAAATAGCTGCAAGCTATTGGTGGCAGCAATGCCATCAATTCGCTGCGACCAGCGGAACACTGCTCCGACTGTCATCACCGCATCGAATAAAATAAAGGCAAACAGCAGCCATGTCAGGATTTTTCCAATCCGGTTCGGAATATGCAAAATCCCTTTTGCAATCCAAGGATAGAGCGTTTTAATCCAGAGAACGCCGAGTGCTCCCCAGAAAATCGAATAGAGCAAGCAGATTCTACCGTTCAGATTAAACGGCATACTGCTGTAATCCCAGGAGCAAGAGCCGAAAATCATCTCCTGCCCCCATGAACAAGCATACTCTACCGCACTGCCAACCAAAAATCCACCTAAGAAAGAAATCCAGCTGTTTCGATTCCGGAACCGATAAAGTGCCAGCGTCAGGGCAATTGCCCCTGCTCCATAGAGCAAGTTGAATGGTCCATAGACCAAGCCCGACCGACTTTCCAGATATCCATTCCGCAGCAGACACCAAAGTAATTCTACGATAACGCCGGCAAAGCTGCCGGAAAAGCAAATCAAAAACAGCTTATAAAAATTCAATCCCTGTGCAAAGTGGTCTTGTTTGCGTTCTGCAAAATCAATGGTTGCATTGGCTGGCGGTTTGGGAACGATACTTTTTTTCTGGCTGCGTTCCGTGTCATGCAAACGGGTTTGCAGTTCATCCGTCATTGCAGAAGCGGTGTTGTAACATTTTTTATAGTTCTCAGTCGCATTTTTCAGGACAGTGATTTCTTCCCGAAGGGATTCGTGCCGTCTGCGGGATTCCGCATCCAGCGGCAGCGTTTCCTGTGCCAGCTCTGCATAAGCGGTCTGCAAATGCTGGTCGGCTTCGTTCAAGGTATCCAAGCCATCCTGACTGTGCTGTAACAGCGTTGCAACAGGGGCAGCGGTCAATTCGGTGGGTTGTGCGATTGTTTGTGTCTTTGTCTTGACAGGACTCATAGATATTCGACACCTCCTGCATTCATTATAACACAAATTTCATGCCGCTGCAACAGATTGCAATAAATTTTCCACCAATCCCCGTTTTTTCCGTACAAACAGATTCTTTCGTTTCTGCAACCTTTTTAAGATATGCAGAAACCGCCGAAAATATCCCCACTTTTTCAGAAAATTTGCGAAAAAAATCCGCCCCAGTGCGGAAATGCACCAGAGCGGACTTCTTGTTTCTGTTATCCGAAACCGATTTCAGAAAGTGGCAGATGCTTACGCCTTGCCAACAGAACCAAACAGGTTCATCTTTTCTTCTACCTTTGCCAGAATTGCTTCGTAGCCCGGCAGGAGCAGCTTTCTCGGGTCAAAGCCCTTGCCCTTCAGATCCTTGCCTTCTTCGATGTACTTTCTGGTAGCTTCTGCGAATACCAGCTGGCATTCTGTGTTTACATTGATCTTTGCAACGCCCAGAGAGATTGCCTTTGTGATCTGATCATCCGGGATACCAGTACCACCGTGCAGAACCAGCGGCATATCGCCAACTGCTTCCTTAACAGCAGCCAGTGTTTCAAAGCTCAGACCTTCCCAGTTTGCCGGATATACACCGTGGATGTTACCGATACCAGCAGCCAGGATGTCTACGCCCAGATCAGCGATGGTCTTGCATTCCTGCGGATCTGCACATTCGCCTCTGCCGATAACGCCGTCTTCTTCGCCACCGATTGCACCAACTTCAGCTTCGATGGACAGACCCAGCTTGTGAGCAACTGTAACCAGTTCCTTGGTCTTTGCCAGGTTTTCTTCGATCGGGAAATGAGAACCGTCAAACATAATAGAAGTAAAACCAGCCTTGATGCAGTCATAGCACTGATCATAAGTACCGTGGTCGAGGTGCAGAGCAACCGGAACGGTAATGCCCAGGGTTTCATCCATTGCCTTTACCATTGCAGCAACGGTCTTGAAACCGGTCATGTACTTACCAGCACCACCAGAAACGCCCAAGATTACTGGGGACTGGAGCTTTTCAGCTGTGTTCAGGATTGCCTTTGTCCATTCCAAATTGTTGATGTTGAACTGGCCGACTGCATACTTGCCGTCTCTTGCCTTTTCCATCATATCCTTTGCAGATACTAACATAATTCAACTTCCTCCTATAAAGTGTTTGCGTGTCAGACAGACACGTGATTACAATGAAGACCGTTCCATTTCTGGCGGTATCTGTTTTTATTATACCGCATTCTGTGCAAAAAAGCAATGGTATTTTGAAATTTTTTCAAAGTGCCGTGGTTTTTGTTGCTTTTGCACAGGAAATGAAGAAATTTCAGGTGATTTGTCACGACAAACTAGAAAAGGAATGCGGATTTTTGGTATGCGGCAGGGACTGCACAATCATCCGCCACATGACACTGGCAACTTGATTCCGGTCATCCTTGCATTCGTTTTGCAGCCACTTCTGTAAAACGCCCAGAATCCCAGTATAGAGGAATTCATAGAGATATTCATTTTCCGCAGAAAATCCATTTCCGGCATATCGCCGTAAATATTTCCCATAGTGAGCGTGCAGAATCGTAGAGAAACGGGAAATAGCAAGGCCGCTTCCCTGTTGGAGCAGGCATTCAAGCAGCGTTTTATGCGTCTGCACATAGTCCAATAGCTGTTCCATATTGTGTATAGACGGCGATTCTTTGGAAAAAATCGCATCAATTTCCTGATAAACTTGTTCTTCGATTTCATCCAGCAGTTCGTAAATATCTTTATAATGCATATAGAACGTAGAGCGGTTGATGTCTGCCGTTTCGCAGATTTCCCGAACCGTGATCCGATTGAATGGCTTTTGCTGCATGCAGGCAATTAACGCATTCTGCAAGGCATAGCGTGTATAGCGAATCCGGCGGTCATTTGACTTTTTCATAAAATCCTCCTTTTTCGTTGGTTTTTCCACTTACGGACAACCAATTTCACAAACGGGAAGTTTCCTTCTTCTTTTTTCAACATAACAGATAAAAATGTCAGTTCTTCAACAAATTCTCTATTTTTGTACTTGTCATCGGGCTTTTTTTCTATTATAATAAAAGCATGAAAAAAATGCAAATCTTGTTCCCAATTTTGTAGAACATCACAAAAAACAAGGAGATCGGAGTGTACTTTTATGGATATTCATCAGTTTTTTCTAGGCAATGCGTTTGATGCCTATACTTTTTTTGGTGCACATGTACAAAAAGACGGCAGCGTTTGCTTCCGCACCCTTGCCCCCAATGCAGAAAAGGTATCGTTGATTTATGAGGGCAACGGCTGGAAAGAAATTCCCATGGAAAAGACTCATCCCGGCGGCGTATATACTTGCATCGTTCCGGATGCCATCCCCGGGATGATGTATAAATACCGCATTTATTCTGAACATTTCGCCGATGTGGAATTTATCGACCACTGCGACCCTTACGGGTTCGGCATGGAACTTCGTCCGGGAACGGCTTCCATCATTCGGGATACCGACAGCTATCGCTTTCAAGATAGCGAATGGCTGAGCCAACGAGGCGGACATCTCGAAAAACCAGTCAATATCTATGAAGTGCATCTTGGCTCTTGGAAAACCAATCCCAACGACCCGAATGGCTGGTATCGCTATGAAGAATTGGCTCCGCTGCTGATTGCACATGCTAAGAAAAACGGCTACAACTACATTGAATGTATGCCGCTGAGCGAACATCCGGCAGACTGCTCGTGGGGCTATCAGAATACAGGCTTTTACAGCCCGACGGCTCGCTATGGCGATATGGACGGTTTGAAAAAGTTCGTTGACCTCTGCCACCGCAACGGGATCGGTGTTATCATGGACTTTGTTCCGGTGCATTTCGCTGTAGATGGCTATGGACTGGCACGATATGACGGAACGGCACTCTATGAATACCCAGACGACAACAGCGACAACTATAGCGAATGGGGCAGCTGTAACTTCATTCACGCCCGTGGAGAAGTATGCAGTTTCCTGCAATCCTGTGCAAACTACTGGATTTCAGAATTTCACTTTGACGGAATCCGGATGGATGCAGTCAGCCGGTTGATTTACTGGGGCGGCGACCCAGGACGTGGCGAAAATGAAGCCAGCCTGAACTTCTTAAAACGCATGAATCAGGGTTTGCACCAGCTGCATCCAGATGCAATGCTGATTGCAGAGGATTCCACTGACTTTGACGGTGTTACCCGTCCGGTAGAATTCGGCGGACTGGGCTTCGATTACAAGTGGGATATGGGCTGGATGAATGACACTCTGAACTATTTCCGCAGCAATCCGTTCTTCCGTGGCTCTGGCTACCATCAAATTACATTCTCGATGATGTATTATTATAAGGAACGGTATCTCTTGCCGTTCTCGCACGATGAAACTGTACACGGAAAGGCAACCATCGTGCAGAAAATGTTCGGCGAATACGAACAGAAATTCCCACAGGCACGGGCATTATATCTCTATATGTACACCCATCCGGGCAAAAAGCTGAATTTTATGGGCAATGAACTCGGACAGCTGCGAGAATGGACAGAAGAACAGGAACAGGATTGGGACATCTTAAAGTTCCCGATTCACGATGCATTCTATCACTATATGCATGATTTGAACCAGCTGTATTTACAAGAACCTGCACTGTCTGCATGGGATTATCGGCGGGAGGGCTTCCGCTGGATTGATTGCCATCAGGAAAACCGCTGCATTTATGCTTATGAACGGCGTGCGAATCGGGAACGGCTGCTGATTATCCTGCACTTCTCCGATTTGCAGGACCAGCAATACACAGTAACCGTTCCGGACTGTGCTGCACTCGAACCGCTGCTGCACAGCGACTGGGCTTGTTATCATGGTTCTGTTGAAAAAAATACAGACTTGATTCTGACAACCCCGACAGAAAAGGGGGGTCAGGTTACATTACCGCTTGCACCGTATAGTGCAATGCTGTTCCGTGTTCATACGACTGTGGAAAAATCTGTTTCAGCACCGCCTGTACAAGCAAAAAAGCCAAGAAAGCCTCGGACATCTACGAGAAAAACTTGCAAGACGGCAGAAACTGCACAGTAAATGCACTAAAATTTCTTGGGAAAAGTATGTAGAATGGTTCGGCAGATTCGCTTCGCTGTCTGCCTGTGTCGCCGTTCGCCGGAGTTGCGTTTTCTGAATATGTTACTTTTCTCTTTTAGATTATGGTTTGCTGGAAGTTTTTTGTTTTTAGCATGGCGAACAGCGATTTGCCGCTCTCTCTTAGATTTCAATATGATTCCCTGCAACCTTCGTTAGAGAGGGCAGCTTGCCCTCCCTAACAACCTACCTCGCCGAGCTGAGCCAGCTCGACCGCAGTCGCCTGCGGCGAATCGCCATTTTTCCCGTTTTTTCGCCAATCGCATTGACTTTTTTGCCGAACTGTGATACAATTTAGAAAAAGCAATGGACAACTTGCTTTTTCTCGGGAACAGAACTCCGCAGCATCTGTTTCCAAAATCAAAAGCCTGCGGAGGAGGTTACAATATGAATATCAAAAAGTACCTTGCAGAATTTTTGGGGACAATGGTACTGGTATTATTCGGGTGCGGAACGGCTGTCGTCTGCGGCGGCTTTACCGGCGGTATGGAAACCGGTTTCCTTGGTGTTGTTGCCATCGCATTGGCGTTCGGGCTTGCCATTGTTGCATCTGCCTATGCCATCGGCGATATTTCCGGATGTCATGTCAACCCTGCTGTTTCGCTTGCAATGCTGATTAATGGCAAGCTGACATTCGGCGACTTCATCGGCTATGTCATTGCACAAGTTGCCGGTGCATTCGCAGGCAGCGGCATTTTAAAACTTATCACTGCCAACTCGGATTTGAGCGGAGCAGGTGTAAACGGCTACGGCAGTTTATCCGGCGTTGGTCTGCATGCAGGGGCTGCATTCGTGGTAGAAGTGATTTTAACATTCGTATTCATCATGACCATTCTGGGCGTTACCAGAACGAAGAAAACCGCTTCCATTGCTGGTTTGGTCATTGGTCTTACATTAACATTCGTTCATCTGATTGGCATTCCACTGACTGGAACATCTGTCAACCCAGCAAGAAGCCTTGCTCCGGCAATTTTCGCTGGCGGCGATGCCCTCAAGCAGGTTTGGCTGTTCATTCTCGCTCCGTTCGTTGGTGCAATTCTTGCTGGTCTGATTCACAAAGCATTTTATGCAAATGCAGAAGATTCAGAATCTTAATCTTAACTTTGAAAGTTTCGGAAATTTCCATAAAAAAGGTGCTGTCAAACTGGGAAACCAGTCAACAGCACCTTTTCTTTTTCTCAAAAGTCATATAAAACAACAACACCATGCTGCATAGCAAAGTCTGCTGCCTCCCAGAGGATGGAGAACGCAAATTTTGCAAGGGAAACCGTATTATAAACAGTATGGTTCTTCTGAATAGAAATATCACCATTCATTTGTACTGTTCCATCATACGGATAGCCCTCTGTGTTTCGCCAGCTTGCAATTTCCTCTGGCGTGGCGTTCCAAGAAAGTGCATTGATCGCATTCAATTCTCTCTTTAATGTGCCGACTGTTGCAAGCAGTCCCTCTTCAAAATTCGGCAGCACATAGGAAAAAATCGCTGGTTCATCCAACGGAACCCACCAGCCGCAACCTTCTAAAATTGAAACTGGTTCATTGTGTTGCTTTAAATATGCTTGACGTGCCTGATAGAGCGGAAATTCTGTAAGATCTGCATTTTTGGAAATCGTTTCCGGAACTGGTTCACCAAACATCTTTGCCAGCACAAACAGCTGCAAAGACCTGCAAATAAAAGTCAACCCCTAAAATTAAAAAAACAGAAAAAATTTTCTG
>ERZ779820.870-NODE-870-length-19758-cov-5.089580_pt1 | contig 19758 bp, 10 predicted proteins | sample MGYA00511563_ERZ779820 | MGnify/ENA primary metagenome ERZ779820 (study PRJEB29588, sample SAMEA1964852) | human gut metagenome | biome: human gut; feature: human-associated habitat; material: faeces | place: Denmark | collected 2008/2010 ...
TCCTTCCGGTGATAATTCGATTGCGGTTACTGTCTCCCCGAACGTTGCCGCCCAGGAATCAAAGTGTCCCATACCCATACGCATGAGTGTGTCATACTGGAGATAACGCATGATAGTGTAAAGCTCCGTCATACTGTTCGATACGGGAGTACCTGTAGCAAAGGTGATCCCTCTGCCGCCGGTCAGTTCATCCATGTACCGGCATTTCATAAACATATCCGAACTTTTCTGTGCATCCGTCTGTGAGATACCCGCCACATTCCGCATTTTTGTATACAAAAAAAGGTTCTTAAAACTATGACTTTCATCCACAAACAGCCGGTCTACGCCCAACTGCTCAAAAGTTACTACATCATCCTTTCTGGTCTGGTCATTGAGTTTCTTCATCCTCGCCTGCAGACTCTTTTTTGTTTTTTCCAACTGCTTGATGGTATAATTCTGTCCTGCCTGATGTGCCGCTTCTTCAATGGAAAACGTAATATCTGCGATCTGATCTTCCAGCATGGCAATCTGCCGTTCCCTTGAAAGGGGGATTTTCTCAAACTGTGTATGTCCAATGATCACGGCATCATAATCCCCTGTCGCAATACGGGAACAGAAACGTTTTCGGTTTGCCGGCTCAAAGTCCTTCTTTGTTGCCACCAGGATATTTGCTCCCGGATAGAGACGTAGGAAATCACTGCCCCACTGCTCGGTCAGATGGTTTGGCACAACATAAAGATTCTTCTGTGAGAGTCCCAGCCGTTTTGATTCCATACCGGCTGCGATCATCTGGAACGTCTTCCCTGCTCCTACGCAATGAGCCAGAAGGGTGTTATTTCCATACAGCACATGAGCCACTGCGTTTTTCTGGTGCGGCATCAGGGTGATCTCCGGATTCATGCCGACAAACTGAATATGGCTTCCATCATATTCCCGTGGACGGATGCTGTTAAATCGTTCATTATAAATCTTACAGAGATCTTCCCGTCGGTGCAGGTCTTTAAATATCCACTCTTTAAATTCCTCTTTGATCAGCTCCTGCTTCTGCTGTGCCAGCATTGTTTCCTTCCGGTTTAATTCCCGGTGTTCCCCCTCGGCATCCTGTACCGTGTCATAAATCTTGGTATCTCTAAGGTTTAAGGCATCTTCCAAAAGGCGGTAGGCATTGGCTCTCTGTGTTCCATAAGTGGAAGTGACAAGGGCATTTCCGTAGCTGTCCACATTTTTTCCCATAACATTCCATTGTCCGGTCACTTCGGCATACTGAACTTTGACCTTGCTCCCTATATAATATCTTGGTGTATGGAATGTCTCTGCCATAAACCGTGTAATGTAATCCTCGGAGATCCAGGTCGCCCCAAGTCTTGCCTCAATCTCTGACGCATCCAGATCTTTTGGCTGTACCTGCTCCAAATACTGCACGTTCACCTGATATTCCGGATGATCTTCTGCAAACTGTTTTGCGATCTGCAGTTTCTCCCTCACATTTCCAGAAAGATATTCGTCCGACGGCTCCCATTTTTCACTGATCGGATTCTTAAAGATCACCCCTGCCAGTTCTTCGGTAAGTTCTGCTTCTGTTTTCCCGGAAAGCTGTGCCATATAGGAAAGGTCAACGCCTGCCCTCTCACCAATGGAAACCGCAAGTGCTTCACTGGCAGTATCCACGGAAGTCACTGTTTCTGCCCGGCGGATCGTCCTCTTGCTGAAAATATCCGCTTTCCGTTTCAGTTCTCCCTTATCATCCAGAAATTCCAGAGAAGTCAAAAGACAATAGCTGCTGTCCTGGCTAAATGCCCTCTTATTGGCATTGCTGCTGATAAGACCATATTTTGCTGTAAAGGTATCGTATTCTTCATTGAGTTTTCCCTGCAGCTTTGTGATCTGCTCATCGCTTCCCTCTTCCATCTGACACTGAATCAGTTCATTCGTAACATCACGGATCTTCACCATCCCTTTGACACGTTCCGCTGTCATTGCTGGAAGCTCCATGCGGTTCATCACAGAATTTTCCCGGTAATAGACTTCCTCATTCACTACGGTAAAACTGAAATTCTTTACATCCGGGTCTGCCGGGATAGAGACAACATCCTCCTCCAGCTCTGTATCCGAAAGTTCCAGTTCCGTGATCGTACCATGGATATTCTGGACAGCTTCTTTTAATTGTTCTTCTAAGGTAATTCCTTCTTTTGGTTTTACGGTCACTTCCTGCTTTCCATACTGGGTACTTTCTGTAGTAAACTCACCAAGCACCATTTCCGGATGCTCTGCAAAATAAGCATTGACTGAATAGCCTTCCGGTGTTTCCTTTAAATTTAACCATTCCGGTTCCTCAATGGATGCCCTGTCCCTTTTCTGGAAAAACAGAATATCAGAAACAACACTGGTATTGGCATTTCTCTGGAACGCATTATTCGGTAATCGGATGGCTCCAAGCAGTTCTGCCCGGTTTGCGATATACTGTCTCACTGCCGGATTCTGCTTATCCATCGTACCGCTTGATGTGACAACTGCCACCACTCCGCCAGGTCGTACCAGATCTAAGGATTTTGCAATAAAATAATCATGGATCATAAAATGATGCCGGTCATACCTGCGGTCACTGACCTGATACGCCCCAAATGGAACATTGCCTATCACACAGTCGAAAAAGCTATCCGGATAACTGGTTTCCTCAAATCCCTGCACGGCAATCTTATTTTTCTGGTAAAGCTGTTTTGCGATTCTGCCCGAAACCTGGTCGAGTTCCACACCGTACATATTGGCTTTGCCCATACTCTCCGGGATCAGTCCCATAAAGTTACCGACACCACAGGACGGCTCCAGGATATTTCCCTGTTTCAGTCCCATATTTTCCAGTACTTCATACATACTTCGGATTACTATCGGGGACGTATAAAAAGCATTTAAGGTCGATGCCCTTGCTGCACTGTATTCTTCCGGTGATAAGGTATTCTTTAACTCCAGATACTCATCTGCCCAGCTGCTGTTATTTTCCTCAAATGCCTGTGGGATGCCACCCCATCCAACATATCGGGATAAGATTTCCTGTTCTTCGGGTGTTGCCAGACGTTCTTCTTTCTCCAAAGTCTGTAACAAATGGATGGCTTCCATATTTGCCTTATACTTTGCCTTCGGACCGCCTGCACCAAGGTCATTATCCTGTATACGGAAGTTGTGTGGTTCTAACACAGCTTTTTCCTGTTCCTGACTTTCCGTAATATCTTCTTCGGCAGTAACCTCTTCCTCTTCTATTTCCGCCACATCTGACATATCTACTACGGTCGGTTCTGCCACTGCCTTCGTATCCAAGAAATCAAACATGGTCATCTGGTGTCCGGATGGTTCCGCAAAAGACGGTTCTGCTTCCGGTCTCGGGAAAATCGTATAGGTTCCTTCTGCATACTGGTGAAGTTCTGAAAGAAGTTCTGTTTTCTGCTGGTAATTTGTCCCATACGCTTCAAAATCCAATGGCAGAGCTGCCAATGCTGCATCCATCTTCTGTAACAGTTCCTCTGTCTGCTCTGTTCCTTCCAACACTGCCATCAATTCTGCTCTCGACACATCCCCAAAAAAGTCATTGGTAAATGGTCTGTCTATTCCTTCCGGAAGACGAGCATAAAAACTAAGTATCTTATTCGCCATCTGTTCCCGTTCATACTCCGACATATGGACATAATCTTCTGCCTGCAGGAACTGGTCGTTCTTTATCAGATAGGATATTCTATTGGCAACTTTCTTCCAAGATAATGAAATTGAAGTATATGGACTATTATCATCACCTCTTGCAAGAAGCAGTCCTTTCCTATCATAATTTACATAAAACTCATCTACATCAGGCAGTGCATGAATCCTTTTATTGGTTCCATACTTTTCTTTAATAAAATCCGTTCTGGATTTTTCATTTTCATTTAACAAATAAAAAGAATAAGTTTTGAGCCTATCTTTTGAATAAGGGCCACCCCTTGCGAGAAAAGCATCTATCTCATCCTGGGTAATGAACATCTGATGTTCTTTCCATGCAAACCCATCTCTTGCCTGATAAGGGATGACCTCCGCAGCAAACTTCTGAAACTGCTTTGAGATATTTATCGGATTATAGTGATGGAAACGCATAAGAGAGCTGTCCATTTCATAGGCTTCTGCCAGTGCATCCAGTCTCTCATTCAGTTCCGAAAGCCACTGGGGATCTTCTATTTTTTCTTCTAAATAATCCGTGATCTCTGGATAAATACTGCGAAGATGTGGTAAGTCCTCTTCGTCAAAGACAATCTCCGCTACTCCTTCTGCCATATCCCCTTTCATATAGGCAAGAGCCTGGGCGTGTTCTTTTACTGCATTACTTCTTGCCGCATCCAATACAGACTGCGGTGCATATTCACCCTGGTCTAAAAGCTGATGGATACGTCCGCTGACATCTTCCCATGATAAAAATGCCTTATCTAAGATATGGTCTGTAACTGTATGCCCTACTGCGATCTGCATCCCGGTTTCATCAAACCAAACCGAATATTCATTTCCATCAATCTGAAAACCTTTTCCCCCTTTGCAGTATTCACGCTTCACAAACTCCGTATATTCCTCCGGTGTCTGTTCACTCATGAAATTATAGATGATCCGGAGCTGGCTGGCTTTCCGGTTTCCTCCTGTCCGTAAAATCTCATCGACAACTTCCTCTGGAATCTGGATTTCTCCGGCATAAAGGGCAGCTGCTCTTTCCTCGATCTGCCGCCTTTGTTCATCTGCGGTGGGATATTCGGGCAAAGATAAAGCAGAGGCGATTTCTTCCTCTGCTTTACTCAATCCATCTTCTCTTGTATCTTCGACTAACTGTATACCAATTCCGTCAAAATGCTCTCTTCCGCTGTTGCCATCAGTGCGTTCATGTGTGCTGTCCATGCCATCGGATCTGCTTCCTTGTCCGGTGCCGGATTCTTCTCCAGTAATTTCTCCATCTGGCTGTCCATTCTCTCCTGTGCTGCTTTCTCGATCTGTTCCAGATGGCTGTTCAGCTTCCCGGTCAGGAACAGGCTCTGATAAAGGCTGTTCTTGTGTTCCTTCAGAAATGTCCTCCGCAGCATCCCGTATTTCCCGATCGTCACTTCTTCCTCTTCGACGGTCAGATTCGGAAACAGGTAATCTCCCTTGCGATGATATGTCAGTTCCATAATCGGTTCCTCCTTCATTTTCAATATTTTCTTCTTTTTTCGTTTCTGCATCCCGGTTTTTAGTTTCACACATTAACGTGGTAAAGTTATTATAATTCCTTTCCTTTGAAATTTCAACCTCTTTTCTCGCTTCTTCCAGAGAAATTTTATGTACAATTCTTCCAATATCGATCAGAATACTCTCACTGAGCTGACTCACTGCATTTCCAAGGAATGTAAGGGCAGACAGATGGTTGTAATCTGTGATGTGCATGAAATCCTCTTCTTCCAGAAGTTCCATTGGCTCAAGCCCACATCGTCTGGAAAGCATATAGTAAACACTGTCTGTTACCAGCTGACGGAAATCACTGCGGATCGTCACCTCATCCAAATCTTCCAGATAAGTATTTTCTACTGCATATTCCAATCCATCCAGATATTCTTCCAGATTGTCACTGACCATCTCCCTTGCGACCGCCATCAATGCGTCCTGCAAGGTTGCCGTATCCTTTTCTTCCAGACCATAGACCTCTTCCAGATGCGTAAGGATCTCTTCTCTCTGGTGTTCCTGCATCTGCCACAGATACGGGCTTCTGCCTCCGGCTACCATGTGGGTGTCCGAAATATCAAACACATAACGAAGTTTGGTGTTCTGCCAGGTTTCATCAAACAGGGCAATTCCTCTTGCACCACGATTTACCCAGCGTAACATCTTTTCATTCCATAGTTCCAGTGATGCACAGGCTGTTGCGTCTGGACGCTGTGCATGGATCAGAAGCTGGTCTGAAAAAGAATACCGATATAACCTTGATGCTGTGTCCATATAATCCATCCAATCCCCTGGCGAACTGCTCACTGATACGGCATGTTCCTGTATCAAGTTTCGGATGTCCTGTAGTTTAGACATTTAACTTCCCTCCTGTCAATAAAAAACAGCCTACTCTTTTTAGAATTGGCTGCATAAAATGTACTTTACTTTTCGGAGAGAAAATGCTATATTCTAATTGAAAAGAGTAACCGCCCACAAGGTGGATGCTCCTGGATTAGGTTTTAATTTATTTTGCTCTCAAAGAGAGCTGCCTATCCTGTTGGCAGACAGGGTAGGCTATTTTTTTCGCTTGTTGTCCCTATTATCCAAATAGGCAAGCAAAGCAATCAGAAACGTACCGCCTAAGAACAATAAGCTCAAGACTTCGTATGTATCCATTCGCTCCACCTCCCTTCTTCTGTATCCCTTAACGGGATCTGAAAATCCAGGAGGTTTTTACCAACCCTGTACACGGTTACTCCAGTAATATTCTAACAGGTAACTCTCCGCAAAGCAATTCCTTTTTACTTCATACGGTTTTATATTCTGTTTTTCTCTTATCCTCTGGCCAATGCAGTTTCCATTCCAGATATTCCTCTTCTGTGATTCTTCCATCGCCCAGTTTCTGCTTTTTCCCCATCCATTCCTGCAGATAAGACATTGTTTTTTTATCCCTTATTGTGATTCCAACTGTTTCACTTTCTGAATCATTTAGCAGGAACAGATGAAAAAGCCCTCTATTTTCTTCATCCATCCAGAATAAAGTTTCCATTAATTCGTCCATTGTCGCAATTCCAGGACTTAAAAAATTCCGGACATCAACTTCCAATATTTCTGCTATCCGGATAAGCGTTTCCTGCTTCGGTGTACGCTGTCCACTTTCATATTGGGCGATTCTCACATCCGCACTACTTTCCCCATATCCTAACCTGCGTCCCAATTCCTTTTGAGTTATGTTGCGAAACATACGGATTTTTCTTATTCTTGCTCCTAATTTCAATTTCTTCTCCTTTTCAAAATGGGGCTGTGCAGTAACCACAGCCCCAGAACACTATTTATATTATCATTTGCGTTTTCTCTTAACTGTCACTACAGTTCCCAGACATCCTGCTGATACTGCAAGCGCCAGCACAAAAATAGCAATATTTGTATTATCTCCTGTTTTTGGTGAATTGGATACAGAAGTCGCATCAGAACCATGGGAAACAGGAGTGCTGACTCCCTGGTTTTCTGATGTTTCCGGAGTGTCTTTTTCCGGAGCTTTCTTATTTGTCAGATCTAGAGTATATTCAATCACAGGAGTACGGTCATTGACATATTCAAACTGAATCTTATGCTCGGTTTCATCAAGCTGATAGCCATCCAGTGTTTTTGTTTCTTTCAGGATATATGTGATTGCTTTTTTATACTGCCCATTCTTAAAAGTCGCAATCGGATAATTCTTTGATTCTGCATGGCCGGCACTGTCTGTTACCAGAGTTTCCAGAACTTTACCTTTACTGTCACAAAGGGCAAATTCTACACCTTTCATTGGCTTCTTGGTATCTTTATCTGTTTTATTTAAGATCACCTTGCCCATTGCCTGTTCATCTTCCATTTTGGTTCCCTGAATATCTCCGGTGTCCTTAATCTCAAATGTCACTTTATTTGCCACAATGTAACCCTTCGGTGCTGTTTCCTCCAATAATGTATAAGTACCGATTGGAAGTTTCTCCACATAATGGTGCTGATCACCAGACGTCCAGCTTTCCATAACTTCCTGGTTTTCATTAAGGATATACAGCTTCGCACCTTTGACCTCGCTGCTTCCATCTGTCATATCCACCTTACTGATCAGAATTTTTGTTGTATCGTCCTGCATTTCTACTTTCTGTATATCTGCAGTATTTTCTACTACAAACGTAATGGATTCTGCAGTTGCATAGCCATCAGCAGGAATTGTCTCTGTTAATGTATATTTCTTTCCAACTTCCAGTTCCTTAATGATGTGTGGTGTGCTTCCGGATGTCCACTCATCCACAACGTTTCCCTCTGAATCGGATACTTTCAGTTTTGCACCTGGTAATTCTTCCCCGGTTGTAATATCTGATTTTGTGATTTCAAAAGTAGTTGGCTCATCTTCATAAGTGAACTCAAAGGATACTTCTTCAACCTCTTCTCCCGCATAAGCAAAATCAAATTCCTTGATTTCTTCTGTTGTCACAAATCCAGCAGGAGCCTGCACTTCTTTTACATAGTAGCTGCCATTGATTGGAAGATCTGCCGTAAATACAATTCTTCCATCCTGATCCGTAGCTTTCTGCTCGATCATGGTATCTGCTTTCAGGATTACTTCGCCTTCTGCATTTAAAATATCATTCTTTGTATAAAGTGCAAATACTCCGCCTTCGAGAACACGGTCTGTATTTTTTTCTTTCTTAACTACAGTTACTTTTGCTTTCTGGCGGTTATTCTGCCAGTCCTCATCATAAGTCACAACCGGAGTATTCTGATCACGATAAGTCAGATCAACCTCTCTGATTTCTCCATCCAGAACATATCCATCCGCCGTCTCTTTTTCCTTTACATAATATTTGCCTAAAGGAAGATCTTCTGATCTCGCATATCCAAGAGCATCTGTCGTAATTGTTGCTACCAGTTCGTCCTTTTTATAATAATCACTGCTTTCCCCATCTGCAGCCTTGATATCCTCCGCTGCATAAATTTCAAAAGTAACATCTTTCAAAGAACCTGTAACATAACCAAATGCTGCGTCCATGCCGCCTGCCAGCATATCTTTCCAGGTAACTTCTTTGACAAATTCACCTTTTTTATTGATGATGATTCGTCCAACCGGAACAGTATCCTTCATTTCTACTTTTTGAACATCTGCAGTATCAGAAACTGTAAATTTCACTTCCTCTGCCTGCAGATAACCATATGGTGCAAACTCTTCCCGAAGTGTGTAGGTTTTTCCCACATGGAGTCTTTTTATTACATGAGCTTTTCCTTTTACAGAAGTCCATTTTTCTACTTCTTTTCCGTCTGAATCCAAAATCGTCAGTGTTGCTCCGTCAAGTTCCACACCTGTTGTAATATCTGATTTCGTAAATTCAGTTGTTGTCGGCGCATTCCTAAAAACAGTTTCCAGTTTCACTGTTTTTACTTCCTGTCCCTGATATTTCGCAGTCACCTCAATCTGCTCATCCGAAGATACAAAACCATCTGGGGCTGCCAGTTCTTTCACATAATAAGTTCCAAATGGCAGATCCTGCTCAAAAACAGCTTTTCCATCTTCACCTGTTACCGCTTTTGTAAGCAGTTCGTCTGCTTTTACCAGTACCTTATCCCCTGCTTTTATATCCTCTTTTGCGTAAAGACCAAACTCTGCTCCAGAAAGCCCTTTCTCATTTTCAGCATCTTTTTTCACAACTGACACTTCTACTTTCTGGCGATCATTTATAAACTCTGCACTCTGTGAGATCACTGGTGTATCCTGGTCTGCATAGACGAAAGAAATTTTCTGTTCTTCTTCATTTAATACAAATCCCTCTGGTGCAGTCTTTTCTACCACTTTGTATTCTCCTAAAGGCAGATTATCAAGATCTGCTTTTCCGGATTCATCCGTTGTCAGTTCTGCAACTTTTACACCCTTTGCATATTCCAGGATTCTTTTTCCTGTGTCATCTTTCTGGAAATCAGCTGTATAAATATCCTCTGCAGCATACACTTCATATACTGCACCGGAAAGGTTCTGAACTTCATACTTAAAATCATTCTTATAGATCGAAAGAACCTCTCCTTTTTTCTGTACAGTGAGTTTTCCTTTCACCGGATGATTCTCATATACAACTTCAATGATTGCATCACCTGATACCGGATCAGTCTGATACAGGGTATTGGTGTCCACCTGTATTTCGACATAATTTTTGTTAATGGTATAACCGTCCGGTGCTGTTACCTCTTCGATTCTATAATGACCGATTTTTAAATTCTGCGGCAGGATCAGATATCCATCTATATCTGTGAAATAAGAGGTATGTGTAACGGTTGTCGGGTATGTAGTTACCTGCTCTACATATTTTTCATGATCCAGATCATAAATTTTAAACGCTGTTCCCGGAATTAAAACTGATTTTTTAGTCTCATCATCCTGTTTGATGATTTTCAGTTTTGCAGAAAATTCTTTATCCAAAAGAACTCTCCATGTCTGCGGCTCTGTTGGTTTATTCTCTGTAATCCGGACAATAAAATCATCTACAGGTTTGTAATTATGGGGTGTTGTAGTTTCTCTCACCAGATATGTTCCATATGGAATTGCAATGGATTTTACATAGCCTTTCTCATTTGTAAAAATTTCCGTTGCTCCATTTTCACCGATCACAACCGGCTCTGCAGAGGAAAAATCATAATTTCCATCCTCTTTTACCACCAAAGAAGATACCAGATATGCACTAAATCCAGCTCCGGATAGTAATGCAGCATCTGTGTCTCCATTATTGGCAGCTTTAATAAGTTCAAACGGCTGTTTCTTCACCGTTTCCAGTGAGGTACACTCTTTTTCTACAACCGCTGTCAGATCACCTTCATCACTGCATACAAGATCATATTCATGCTCGTCTGCCAGATATCCTACGGATGGGGTAATTTCCTTGATGTAATACTCTCCAAGATAAAGATTCTCTATCCTTGCTTTTCCTTCTTTATCGGTAGTTAGCGTACCAATCTGGCTTCCGGCTTTATAAATAACGCCTGTCTTTCCATCTGGATGGGTAATGTCGTTTCTTGCATAAAGTCCATACACCGCATTTTCCAGGGAAGCATCTCCCTGTGCCTTATTTTCTTTTGTCTCGGCATCTTTTTTATTCAAAGAGATTGCAGCACTGACCCTGTCATTCACAAAAGTATGATTGAAAGAAATTTTTGCCTGTTCATCATTGGTATAACTGAACTGGAAAGAATAAGTATCTTTCTCATTTCTGACATAACCAGCCGGAGCCTGGACTTCTTTTACATAATAAGAAAATCCCACTGGAAGATCTGCTTTAAATGCTGCTTTTCCATCAGTACCAGTAATTGCAGTCTCAATCAGAGCATCTTTTTTTACTGCTACTTTTCCATCCACAGTTTTCATATCCTGCGCTGCAAACAGAGCAAAATGCCCTCCGGATAGTGTATTTTCAGTATCTTTGTCTTTCTTTATCACCTGCACCACTGCTTTCTGACGGTCATTTGTAAAGGTAGTCTCTGAGAAAGCCGCTTCTGCAGTCTGCCCTGCATAAGAAATGGTTACTTTTTTTGTTTCTTTTGCATTATAAAAATTTTCCGGGGCTTGTGCTTCTGTTACATTATAGCTTCCAAGCGGAAGATTTTCAAGAACTGCCTTCCCATCCCGGTCTGTTGTAACTGTTTTTATCAGTGTCCCTGCAGCATATTCCAGAATACGGTTCCCATTCTCGTCTTTCTGGAAATCAGCCGTATAAATATCCTCGGCTGCATAGATCTGGAACTCTGCCCCTTTCAGGTTCTCAGCCTGATAGGTAAAATCATCCTTGAATCCATCCAGGACTTCCCCTTTCTTCACGATAGTCAGTTTCCCTTTTACCGGATGGTTCTCATAAACCACTTCAATGACTACATCCCCGGAAGTTCCGTCCATCTGATATGCGGTATTGGAATCTACCGTTACCTCATAATAATTCTCGTTCAAAGTATACCCCAGCGGTGCGTGGACTTCCTCAATACGGTATTTCCCAATCTTTAGATTCTGCGGAAGGATCAGATATCCCTGATCGTCTGTAAAAAAAGATTTATGCGTTACAGTAGTTGGGTAGGTCGTAACCTGCTCTACATACTCCTTACGTTTCAGGTCATAAATCTTAAACTCCGTATCCTTCTGTAAAACCGGTTTCTTCGTTTCATCATCCTGTTTCACAATCTTCAGCTTTGCTTCAAATTCTTTATCCAGAAGCACACGCCATTCCTGCGGCGTATTTGGGTGGTTTTCTGTGATACGGACAATAAAATCATCCACAGGCTTATAATTATGGGGAGTTGTCGTCTCCCTCACGATATACGTTCCGTATGGAAGTGCAATACTGCAAGCATACCCTTTTTCGTCTGTAAACATCTCTGTTGCACCATTCTCACCAATTACCACTGGCGTAGTAGAATCAAAGTCATAGCTTCCATCCGCTTTCTTCTTCAGGGAAGATTCCAGATAAGCACGAAATCCGGCTCCAACCAATAATTCTGCGTCTGTCTCCCCATTATTTGCTGCCTTAATAATCTGGAATGGCTGTTTCATCACCTGTTCCAAAGAAATACAGGAACGCTTCACTTCGGCAACCATATCTCCCTCGTAGCTGCATACCAGGTCATACTCCGTTTTATCAGCCAGATAACCCACAGATGGACTGATTTCTTTCACATAATAATCTCCAAGGTAAAGATTTTCTACGGAAGCCCGCCCATTCTGATCGGTAGTCAGGGTTGCAACCTGCTCCCCTGCTTTAAAAAGCACACCAGTTGTACCATCTGGATGAATGATGTCCTTACGGGCATAAAGTCCATAGACCGCTTTTTCCAGCGTGGCATCTCCCTGTGGCTCTGCCTGTTTTTTCTCCGCATCTTTCTTTTCCAATGAAATAGAAGCTTTCACTCTCTCATTTACAAAGGTATGGGAAAACGACACCTTCGGCTCACTGTCATTCGTATAGCTGAATGTAAAAGCATAGGAATCTTCAGAATTTCTCAGATAGCCTTCCGGAGCCTGGACTTCTTTTACAAGATAGGAAAAACCAACCGGAAGGTCTGCGGTAAATGTCACCTTACCATCCGCATCTGTTGTTGCCTTTTCAATCAAAGTACCCTTCTTTACCACTACCATTCCGTCCGCATTTGTAATATCATTTCCTGCATACAGGGCAAAAATACCTCCTGCTAACGGATGATCCGTATCCTTATCTTTTTTCACTACACTCACATCTGCCTTCTGTCTGTCATTTATGAATGTCACATCCGAAAATACGACTTCCTCATTCTGTCCTGAATAAGAAAGCGTCACCTTTTTTTCTTCTCCCCCCTTATAGAAGTTTTCCGGTGCCTGCATTTCTTTCACTATATAAGTTCCGAGATACAGGTTTTTCATGGTACATGCCCCGTTTTCATCCGTAGACAGCCTTTCTTTTACCAGGTCGCCTTTGCTGTAGACCGTTGCACCGGAAGCTGAAACAATATCCTCTCCTGCATAAACATTGTAAACAGCACCTTTCTGCCGCCTGTTCTCATATTGAAAAGCAGTACCGTCCTCACTGACAACTGCTCCTGTCAAAACCTGTCCTTCCTTATATACAGTCAGTTGCCCCAACTGTTCTTCATCTGCTATACGGATCGAAGCGGTCTGATCTTCTACCAGTTTCACATGATAAGAAGCAGTATTTACCCGATACCCTTTCGGGGCGGTAATCTCTTTTAAAAACACAGTATCCTGTGTTTTTATGATCTCTGCAACAGAATACCCCTTGCTGTCAGTTTCCGGCATTTTAGTGACCAACTGCGTACAATCTCTGTCTTTATAGATTCCAAAGACTGCTCCTGCCAATCTTACATCCGATTTTTTAGAATCCACCTTTACTACTTCAATTTTCGCCTTATCCAGTTTAATTGAAACAAGTGCCTCACTGGTTTTCGGAGCATTTGTGGTTTTCTTTTCCAGGAAAGTGACATTCTGTGCATCCGCAATCTTAGATTGATAAGTATAAACCACTGGTCTTGCAAATTTTGCAGTTGCCTTTACCTTAAAATTCACTGCCCGGTCCCCAATTGCATGGGCTTTATCAACTGGAATGCGGATATAAAACGGACTGGTATTACTGTTGCTGTCTTTATAAACAATCTCAGCACCTTCCGGTTCTCCCGATAAAGATAAACTTCTGGACTTTAATTCTCCTGAAGATTTTACAGAATACCAACCTGTCTGATAATAGGTTCCCTCACTATTGAGCTTCATGGATGTGGAATCCGGTGCTACAATCGTGTATTCCGGATTATCTCCGTACCCGTCCCCTGCATTGTTACCATTCTTCTTTACGTCCTTGTACATTTTCTTTACACAGTCGTAAACATCCTGATAGCCACTGACAGCGCTTAAAGATTTGATAGAATGCCCGTCATAACCATAATCTTCCAGGATACAATAAATAACCGCCTGGGTAACATAATAATCTCTTAACCAGTTGCCCGTCGAATAAGCTGCTTTATTGGTCTGTCCGTATTTTTTACATCCATTGACAATAGCGTAGGAAATTTCCGCATACATTCCATTTTTCTTCCACTCCTTCCCGATATACTGGGTGGAATCCATGAAATGCTTACTGATCTGCAAACAGTATGCCAGCCTCCAGCCATTTTTAGCGTCATTTGCAATGTACTTCACATAATTATGAACCCTGTCTCCTGTTTCAGAAGAATAGAGATAATCCAATAAAGGAAGGTTCCACTGACCGCTTCCATTTTTTGCATTTCTTACTACCAGCGTATCTGCATCTGCCAGTGGCATTGCCCTGTCATCGTTTCCGGCTAACAGCATGGACTGATACATATTGTATAGTTCCAACTTTTCGCCCTGAAATGTTGTTTCATAATCTTCTGACTTCACCGCTTTATCTACCAAAGCTGCTCCTGCTTCCAGCACTTCCTCATAAGACATCTCATAAAATGATTTCTTTTCCGTTTCCGGCTCTTTCTCCGAATCAGGGTCGTCATCATCTGCTTCCGGTTCTTTTGTACTGCCTCCACTCTCCGGCTCAGAAGTACCTTCCGGCTCTTTTACAGTGATATTTCTGCTGATCCTGTAAGATGGATGGCCACTGGAAGGTTTTACTGCATATACCGCTTTGTATGTATCCGGCTTATGGGTATCAAACTCCTGTCCAGTTTCATTTTTCGCTTCATGGAACAAAACCTTTATCTTGCTTTCATCCACCCCGTCAATACCTGTCAGATCAACTTCTACTTCAAATTCTTCTCCATAAAATACCTCAATATCATTTGCTGTGACGATCTCATCCGCCTCAAGGGAATCCCTGACTTCATTCAGTTCCGGATACTGCTGTTCAAACGGAACAGGCTCCGGCTCCGCTGCGGAAACTGCTATCGGCTGAACCGCTGTAGATGCCAGGGTTGCAGCAGCCATAACCCCTGATAAGAATCTTTTGAATCTCATTTTCATTTTGACTTAATCCTCTCTTTCATTTCTTTGTTATCTTTGCAAGCAAGCTCACACCTGCACGATACAATCATAGGCATCACCTCCCCGTTTAAAATATTTGCTACTGATACCATATCTGATAACAGCACATGCATATGGCGGCACTTACACAAAACCAAGTACCGCCACATGGTATCTGCTGTTATCTCCAGTAATAGAAATAACAGATTAAAATAAGGATCAAGCATTATTTGTCGCAAGAGGCCGTTCCTGTCAAAGTGCCTTTCAGCCGTTTCCCTTTGTACGTTTTCTCCGGTTCCTGGCCGCTGGTTAGAATGCGTAGCTGAGTCCCCGGGTATCCTCTTGCTCGTTATGAAGTTGTCAAGGTACAGGTCAGGGATTTTTCTTTCTGAAGAATTACCCTTCACCTGTAAAGCGTTACAGGAGGTCTTTACCAACCCCCTGTAACAAACTTTTTTATTTTTTTCTCAAATTCTTTTCCTTAGTGCTTTTGGAACTTTCCGACAGGCTGGCACTCAGTCTGTTCATTGCCTTTCTACGCATATTGTTGACAGCCGATGAAGTGATCCCATGGGAAGAGGCATACTCCTGATAGGTCTGGCATTCATAATAAAGTGCGTAGACCAGTTCCTTCTGGCTTTCCGTCAAAGTATCCATCAATGTCTCCGCCAAAATCTGCTGTACAATCTTTTCTTCCATATCCTGTGTTGCCGCTTCCCCAAGCTGCATTTCTTCCATAACAGATGTATAGGAAATACAATGTTTCTTATTCCGGCTGTCCATGTTGGTACTCAAACGATCCTCCCCATAAAGGACAAAACGCAGATACCACTCCGCATCTTCAAAATAAGCCTCCTCCAGATCACACCCATAATCGTTCCCGGCTACTGAAACATAGTGATAACCGGAAATTTCTTCGATAGTAAAGACCGTTGCCCAGTTGAACGCCTGATAAACTACATATCCGTTCTTATAAACAGTAACAGCAACCTTACCGGAATCGCTTTGGATCACTTTCCGGGCAATGACCGGGCATTTCCCTTCCAACAGGTTCTTGGAAGTAGGTTTCTTTTCCCCTCTCTTCGGAGCATCTACCAGTTCTTTCAGTTGTCTAAGTGTCAGCATAATAACCGCCTTTCTGCCATTTGGCTCCGGACGGTCAGAAAAAAAGCAGCAAAAAGAGACTCCGTCCCGCCCGGTTTTTTTATTACCGAGCGGCTTTTGAAGCCTCTCCCTGCTGCTTTTCTGTATCAATCAGCTATGTAGGTAATCCATACACGCAGATCAATCAATATTCTTCTTGTTCTGTCCCTCTGCTGTGGGACTCTCAGATTTTTCAGTTTCGTGTCTTAATAAAAATCCAAAATCCCCCATTGCGTCATAGGGCTGCTGTCTGATAAATTCCAGATATTCTTCTTTGCTCATTTCAAATCTGCTCCTTTCTCTTGATGGTATTATCCTAACAAGTTTTCGCATAAAAATCTGAACATTAATGTCCGAACCTTATCTTTTACCGAACAATTTTGTTCGCTTTTCATTGCAAATAAAAAAGCAACCATTCTTTTCTTTCTGAACGATTGCTTATCACATTTTTAATACTTTCTCCATTTTAAATACCTGCAGCCTTCACGATCAGCTCTATCTGCTGAATTGCAAGTTTTCTTTTCTGCTCATCTTTAATTGATTTCACTGCATCCATCGCTACCTCAAGCCTCCTATTCTCCTCATCTTCTACGCAAAATTTCTTTTTTATTCTATTAATCGCTTTCTGTTGGCTTTCTGTATAGTAATCTTTATCCCTATTTTTCCCTAAATTCTTAGCATACTCTACACATCTTCCACCCATGTCTGTCGGTATAAAAAATTCTATTGGTACATTCGGTATCGCTTCCATCAGGATTCCAATTTCAACTGATGTTAATGCTTTTTTCCCTTTCCAGATACGCCTGACTGTCATGTCGCTAACATCCAGTGCCGCAGCTAATTCTGTCTGGGTTATTTTGTTATCTTTACACCACTCTTTGATTTCATTTCCAATTATTTTCAATGTCCGAACTTCACAGCCAGGTTCCACTTCGACCACCTCCTTCCTGACAGATTTTGTATAGAAATATCCTTTAAAAATAAAGAAACTTATAGCCGGACGAAATGATATACATTTCTATTCCGGCTATCCTATACATAAAATCCGTTTCAGAAAAAAGTAGTTTCTCTGTCTTTTGCAGCTTTATTCTGCATTATCCATACATGGTGTCCCTGCTCTGCTTCTCTTAATACGTACCCTCTGCTGTCAAACTTCATCCTGTCTTTAGCAGAGAAATCTCCCCCACTACTGTTATCATTCCGTTGTTTTCATCTATAAAATTTTCAAGTAATCCTTCTCCTGAAACAGTTACCTCTTCAACGCTGATAACAATCTGGTCAAGTGCTATCTCACGCACCGTTTCTCTCATCGTAATATTTTTCATCATTATTCTCGCATTCTTTCGTAATTCCAGTTTCTATGGCAACTGGAAAATGTATCAATTTTACATATTTTTCATTCAAATTTAACATATCATATACAAAAACTTCTTGACTATCCATTTCGTACATGATAAAATATCAAATGTTGTATTTAACAGTTGTTTCTGTATCCTTAAAAAAGGTAGAAAACAGATTGCAAAAGAAAGGTCAAATAAAAAAGCTGTTGAACGTAAGCAAAAAGAATTTGAACCACCACTTGTGTTATGTACAACATGATATGGTACTGATAAATCCGACACCAATCCTGTTTTGATTCCAAGTGCCAATTGGAATGTTGACCAGTAGGATGATGTCGATTTTATCTGTATAAGCATTTTTTAGAGCTACTCTCGTGCCAGGGGAGTAGTTCTTTTATATTCTAACATTTTCGTAAAACTTTGTCAATATCTACCAAATTTACCCCTTTCCTTTTCAATTCCATTTGTGCATAATGCACGAATTTTATTACTCTATGATTTTATTTTCTGTGTAACATCTTTTAATCCCATTTCATCATTGCGTATTTATTTTCTTTTAAAAGAATTATATTGCACATAGGTTAAATTTGCATGTAATATAATAGCTTATTTTTCTTCCTTTTTCAATGAAAATATGATAAAATATTTTTAGGATTTTTTATGTACGAAAATTGATCGAAAGGGAGCCATGTTATTATGAAAAATCAAGAAATCATACAAAATATTGTATCTTATATCAACGATACCATGCATCAAAGAGATTTAACTTCCCGTAAAATCGCTTCTCTCTGTCAGGAACAAGGAGTATCCCTTTCCGCACGTACCATCGACAATATGTTTAAAACACCTTCCTCCACAACAATCTCCACCTTACTAAAGGTATGTGATGTACTAGATCTGAACTTAAATGCAATTTTTCACTCAATCGAGATTGCCAAAACAAGTAATGACCGTTCTCAGCACCGCTTGATTTACAATATTGACCATCCCGCATATAAAGGTTACACTGGGACTTATCATGTATATTTTCTGCCTACTTCCGCATACCCTGAAGATCATGCGGAGCAAACCTTAGTGCATGGAATTTTACAGTTAGGAGATTTTCATTCAATCCATGAATGTACTGCTATCCTGGATGTAGATTCCGGGGATTTTACCTCTGACGGTTCTCCTTTTTCCAAACACTATGAAGGAACCCTTGTTTATTCCACCAATGGATTAATGTTTTGTCAGCTTGTTTGTAATCAATATGGGGACATATGGTTTCTCGTTTTCGACCATGGGAACTTAAATAACAAGGAACTTGCCTGTGTAATAGGCTGTGCAGCCACCTCTTCTTCCGGCCGCATCCGCCACCCTGCAATCCATCGTTTCTGCCTGTGTAATGCACAGCATTACCCTACCATAGATGATGACACGCAAATGCTGATACAGGGATTACTCAGGTTACAAAATAACCGTATCTTTATCGAAAAGAATAAAGTGCTTGATTTTCTCAAGCATGACAACATCAACCCGACATTTCGCATGAACCTTGAAAATTATTTAAACATTGCGAAAGAATATTACGCACTCCCTAAAAGTGTAATCAAAAATGATGTCAGTCTTACGGATTCCTCTGAAGCGATTGCGAAACTATGCGAAGAATCTGCCCTCGCAAAAGCTTACCATGTAAGGCATAGCGATGATCGGGAATTATCCTGTGTTCTAAGAAATAACCATGCCTCTGCCCCTAACCGGAAATAACAAAAAAGGAGCCAGGAACACTCAATTTTCTGAATGTTTCTGACTCCGATTAGTCCTTCGCTTAATACCAACTTATTAAACGGTTACAATATTCTTTTTTACTTCATATACAGTTAAAGTGCCATCTTTCTTCCGTCTGATTTCTGCATTATTCCCCCGATTCGTTATCTCAATGATTACGCTCAGTAAAAATAATGCCCTTTCCGTTTGCTCTGTCAATCCCAAACACTTCTGCATATCACATTTCACATCTGCTCTCATCGTAAGTGCAAAATAATTCGACGGATTGTGTTACCCTAAAAATGAATCCATAATAATCATTAGAAAATGCAAGCATTTCACTTCATCTTCTCTTGCTAGAAATGATAGATGCGAGCATTT
>ERZ779820.880-NODE-880-length-19685-cov-8.571421_pt1 | contig 19685 bp, 17 predicted proteins | sample MGYA00511563_ERZ779820 | MGnify/ENA primary metagenome ERZ779820 (study PRJEB29588, sample SAMEA1964852) | human gut metagenome | biome: human gut; feature: human-associated habitat; material: faeces | place: Denmark | collected 2008/2010 ...
CGCCGTATCCATCAGCGCGTCACTGTCCATGCCTACCGTAGACGCGCCGTTAAATCCGAACCAGCAGAACCAGAGAATAAACACTCCAAGGGCTGCAAAGGAAAGATTATGTCCCAGAATTGCCTGCGGTTTTCCGTTTTTATCATATTTTCCAATACGGGGACCAAGAATTTTGGCGCCGATCAAAGCGCAGACACCGCCTACCATATGTACTGCCGTAGAACCTGCAAAATCATGAAAGCCCATCTGCGCAATCCAGCCGCCTCCCCAGATCCAGTGACCGGAAACCGGATAGATCAGCAATGAGATCGCAGCGGAATAAATGCAGTAAGCGCTGAATTTTGTTCTCTCTGCCATTGCTCCGGAAACGATTGTGGCTGATGTGGCGCAGAATACAGTTTGAAATATCACAAACGCCCAAAGGGGGACGCCGGCAGGCAGGATGTGGCTGTAATCTCCTCCGATCAGGGGATCAAAGGTTCCTATGACGCCGGAACCTGCGCCGAACATAAGTCCAAAGCCTACCAGCCAGAAGGCAGGAGTGCCAATGCAAAAGTCCATCAGATTCTTCATCAGGATATTTCCGGTATTTTTTGCTCTGGTAAAACCTGCTTCACACATAGAAAAACCTGCCTGCATGAAAAATACCATTGCTGCTCCAAACAGTACCCAGATTGTGTTAACCGCACTGTACGTCATAAACATTCCTTCTTTCTGTTGTTGTATGATCCAGAGTTTCCGCCGAAACTTATCTTACGCTGAATAATAAATCTCCGTAAGTCGGGAAGGGCCAGAATTTCTTTGCGGTCATGGTTTCTGCACTGTCGCAGGCGATCCGCAGCTCTCCCATTTTACTTAAAACGCTGTCCCTGATCATGCAGGATTCCTCAGTGATATCCGTAATATCCTGAACCTTAAGCACTGCATCCTCCAATTCCTCTGCCTTGATCATGATCTGATCCTCCAGAATTGCCAGCTTCTTCAGCAGTCCGGTTTCATAATTGCAGGAAATCGAACTCTCTGCCGCTTTCTTTGCAGCCGCTGTTTTTGCAAGCTCCAGCACGTATTCGCTTACGGCCGGGGCAATCTCTGTTTTTGCCATATCGATCATGGTGTTTGCCTCGATCAGCACGGTCTTGCAGTAGTTATCCAGCATGATCTCGCATCTGGATTTTAATTCTGCCTCTGAAAATACTTTATGGGAGGTAAGCATCCGTACATTTTTTTCATCCAGAAGATGAGGCATGCAGTCTGGCGTGGTCCGGTAGTTGAGAAGTCCCCTCTTCTCCGTAGCTTCCTTAATCCATGTATCATCATATCCATTTCCATTAAAGATAATATGCTTATGGTCTTTGATGGTCTTTCGGATCATTTCATGTAAAGCGCTTTCAAAATCCTCTGCTTTTTCCAGTCGGTCTGCATAGATTTTCAGGCTTTCGGCTACTGCGCTGTTTAACATGATATTGGCGCAGGCAATACTGTTGGATGAGCCCAGCATACGGAACTCGAACTTATTTCCGGTAAATGCAAAGGGTGAAGTACGGTTGCGATCCGTGGTATCCCTGTTAAATTTGGGGAGCACATTTACTCCCAGCTTCATCTGGGTTTTTTCTGTGCCCGCATATGGGGTATCGTTCTCTATTGCCTCCAGAACCCCGTTTAATTCATCTCCAAGGAAGATGGATACCACTGCGGGAGGCGCTTCATTTGCTCCAAGCCGGTGATCATTTCCTGCCGTTGCCACGGAAAGGCGGAGCAGATCCTGATAATCATCTACCGCTTTGATCACTGCACACAGGAATAATAAAAACTGTGCGTTCTCATAGGGTGTTTCACCCGGCGAAAGCAGGTTTACACCCTTATCCGTTGCCAGGGACCAGTTGTTGTGCTTACCGCTTCCATTGACTCCTGCAAAAGGCTTTTCGTGGAGAAGGCATACCAGACCATGCTTTACCGCTACCTTCTGCATTATTTCCATAGTAAGCTGATTGTGATCGGTTGCAATATTGGTTGTGGTATAGATGGGGGCAAGCTCATGCTGTGCCGGAGCTACTTCGTTATGCTGTGTTTTTGCAGGAACACCTAATTTCCAAAGTTCCTTATTTAAGTCGTTCATGTAGGAACCGATACGCTCACGGATAACACCGAAGTAATGGTCATCCATTTCCTGTCCCTTTGGAGGCATTGCCCCGAAAAGAGTACGGCCGGTGTAGATCAGGTCTTTACGCTGTAAATATTTTGCGCGGTCTACAATGAAATACTCCTGCTCAGGTCCTACAGAAGGAACTACGCGCTTTGCAGTGGTATTTCCGAAAAGACGAAGGATACGCAGTGCCTGCTCGTTTACTGCCTGCATAGAACGAAGAAGTGGTGTCTTCTTATCCAGTGCCTCGCCCTTATAGGAGCAGAAAGAAGTAGGAATGCAAAGGGTAACACCGATAGCATCTTCTTTTAAGAAGGCTGGGGAAGTACAATCCCATACTGTATAACCTCTTGCCTCGAAAGTTGCTCTTAAACCACCGGATGGGAAGGAAGATGCATCAGGCTCGCCCTTGATCAGTTCCTTTCCGGAGAATTCCATGATCACTTTTCCGTCTACCGGTGCTGAAATAAAGGAGTCATGTTTCTCAGCAGTTACTCCGGTCAATGGCTGGAACCAGTGGGTAAAATGGGTTGCACCATGTTCAATGGCCCAATCCTTCATGGCATGTGCCACAACGTCTGCAATACTTGGATCCAACTCAGCGCCATCTTCGATGGTCTTTTTCAGTTTTTTGTACACACTCTTTGGCAGGCGGTCTTTCATGACTGCGTCATTAAATACGTCCTTGCCAAACATCTCTGAAACACTTACTACTTCGCTCATAGATTCTCCATCCTCTCTTGCATCATTTTTTTATGATTTCCATAAATCCTCATTCGAGATGCTTTTCTTCAGCTATTTGCAGTACATCCCTTACTATCTTTACCTGAAAACCTAATTTTTTTAAGTTTAAAGCATCAGGTAGTAAAAAAGGCGCTCTCCTGATATAGAGAACGCCTTCGTTCTTTCTTAAAATAAACCATTTCTTTTAAAATTGCAAGTGGTTTTTTAAAAAAAGATTTTGTATTGTACTAACTTATTTTGTGATACCTGCTTTATTTTCAGGCTTTGCCAACGGAGCCAAACAGTTCCATTTTTTCTTTTACAGTAGCCTTGATAGCTTCTGCGCCTGGTGCTAACAGTTTTCTTGGGTCAAAGCCCTTGCCCTGTAAGTCTTTTCCTGCTTCGATGTACTCTCTGGTTGCTGCTGCAAAGGACAGCTGGCACTCAGTATTTACATTGATCTTAGCAACGCCAAGGCTGATAGCTTTTTTGATCATGTCAGCCGGGATTCCGGTACCGCCGTGAAGAACTAATGGCATATCGCCAACTTCTTTCTTAACATTTTCCAGAACTTCAAAGTTTAATCCCTGCCAGTTAGCCGGATATTTTCCATGGATGTTGCCGATACCTGCTGCCAGGAAATCGATACCCAAGTCTGCGATTGCCTTGCACTCCTTAGGATCTGCGCACTCACCCATACCTACTACGCCGTCTTCTTCGCCGCCAATGGAGCCAACCTCAGCCTCTAAGGACAGACCCATAGCATGTGCGATCTTTACCAGTTCCTTGGTCTTTTCGATGTTTTCTTCGATCGGATAATGGGAACCGTCAAACATAATGGAGGAAAATCCTGCTTTGATACACTTATAGCAGCCCTCATAAGTACCATGATCCAGATGCAGTGCAACAGGAATGGTGATATTCAGTTCATCGATCATAGCGGATACCATAGCTGCTACGGTCTTGAAACCGGTCATGTATTTTCCTGCGCCCTCAGATACACCCAGGATAACAGGGGAATTTAATTCCTGTGCTGTTAAAAGGATGGATTTGGTCCACTCAAGGTTGTTGATATTAAACTGTCCTACTGCGTATTTGCCTGCTCTGGCTTTTTCAAGCATTTCTTTTGCTGATACTAACATTTTTATTCCTCCTTGAACATACTGCAATTTTTGCACTGTGTCCCGGATTTTCCGGACACCTGTCTTTGTTAAATATATAACTTTGTTATATTCTTAACGTACTAATTCATTATACTCTATCTTGTCCTAAAATGGAAGCTGTTTTAAGCGATTCCAAGGATATTCTTTACAGTTTCACCCATTTTATCCACATCACATTCTGTATTGTGGCGGATCACTGCGCTGCGCAGTTCTTCTACTGCCTTTGGAACCTGTGTGCCGGATACTTCAGACAGCTCATCTACTACTGCGAATTCATCCTTTCCTTCTACAGCAGACTTACCTTTAATAGCTTCTAAAACGCTGTGAGAGAACTTGTATGGGCTTGCAGTGGATGCGATCACTGTCTTGGTCTGGTCTCCTGTTTCTGCCTTGTATGCGTTGTAAACAGTAGCAGCAACACCTGTATGGGTATCAATAAGATATCCGGTATCTTCAAAGATCTTACGGATGGTCGCCTCGTTCTGTGCCTCAGTTGCAAAACCGCCTCTGAAATCAGACATGAACTGGCGCATATTCTCAGTTACAGTATAACTTCCCTTTTCAGACAGATCTTTCATTAAAGCTGCATCTGCTGCTGCGTCACAGCCTGTGCTTAAGTAGATCAGACGCTCTAAGTTACTGGAGATCAGGATGTCCATGGAAGGAGAATTAGTTAAAATAAATTCTCTCTTTCTGTCATAGGTTCCTGTGGTAAAGAAGTCATAAAGAACTTTATTGTCATTGGAAGCACAGATCAGGGTCTTGATCGGCACACCCATATGCTTTGCAAAGTAGGCTGCAAGGATGTTTCCAAAGTTTCCGGTTGGAACTACAACGTTGATCTCCTCGCCATTTTCGATCTGCTCATTTTCCAGAAGTTTTGCGTATGCGTATACATAATAAACTACCTGTGGAACCAGACGTCCGATGTTAATAGAGTTTGCGGAAGAGAACTGGAAGCCAGCCTCTGCCATTTCCTTTTCAAGTTCTTTGTTACCGAACAGCTTCTTTACGCCGGTCTGCGCATCATCAAAGTTTCCGTGGATAGCAACTACGCTGGTATTGTCACCTTTCTGGGTGCGCATCTGCAGCTCCTGGACCTTGCTGACACCGCCCTTTGGATAAAATACGATAATGCGTGTTCCAGGAACATCAGCAAAACCTGCCATAGCTGCTTTTCCGGTATCGCCGGAGGTAGCAGTTAAGATCACGATCTCCTTGTCTGCATGGTTCTTCTTTGCAGCTGTAGTCATAAGATGAGGAAGGATGGAAAGAGCCATGTCCTTGAAAGCAATGGTGCTTCCATGATAAAGCTCCAGGAAATAAGCGCCGTCTGCTTTTGCTAAAGGTGCGATCTCCTCTGTGTCAAACTTGTCATCGTATGCATTTGCGATACAGGACTTTAATTCTTCCTCTGTATAGTCTGTCAGAAAAAGCTTCATCACTTCATAGGCTGTTTCCTGATAGGTCATTCCCGCAAGCTGCTCTAAGGTCTTGTCCAGCTTTGGGATCTCTGTAGGCATGAAAAGACCGCCGTCTTCTGCCAGACCCTTTAAAATGGCCTGTGATGCTGTAACGCCTTTCTGTCCGCCTCTGGTACTTTCGTAGGATAATGCCATGATCTTTCTCCCTCTCTTACTTTACTTTGATAAATTTTTTAATAACAAAATAAACATTGCACAGTTATTATTTATTCTGGTATTTAGTTTGGAAAAAGTGTAACATATTTCAATGCGTGCCGCAATATAAAAAAAGTTTTTTGTACTTGACATTTGATTTTTACCTGCTTATAATGCAAAACATAAAATTTGAACTGACACTTAAGAAAAAAAGGCGACGGTGCTGAAAGACAATTGCTCTCTCTGCGCTGTGGCCTTTTTCTTATTCCTGGCTTTTATTTTCAAGATTTTATTTTTAAGAAAGGCTGCACGTTCCGGCACACAGGATGGCAGACGGTGAGAAATATGGCTGATATGGTAAAAGTAGAACATCTTAAAAAGAATTTCGGTGATCTGGAGGTTTTAAAGGATATTAACCTGACGGTAGCTGAAGGAGAAAAGCTGGTCATCATCGGGCCCTCCGGTTCCGGTAAGTCCACCTTTATCCGCTGCATCAATCACCTGGAAGAGCCTACATCCGGCACTATTTCCATTGCAGGAACGCCTGTAACAAAAAAGAACCGCCTGGAAATGGCAAAAAAATATTCTTCCATGGTATTCCAGCAGTTCAACCTGTATCCACACCTGACCGTTCTGGAAAACCTGACACTGGCTCCTGTAAAACTTCAGCATGTGCCTAAGGACAAAGCCCGTGAAACTGCTTTAAAATGTCTGGACAGAGTTGGTTTAAAAGCAAAAGCCGGAAATTATCCTGCCCAGCTTTCCGGCGGACAGCAGCAGCGTGTGGCCATTGCAAGAGCCTTGTGTACCAACCAGCCTCTGATCCTTTTTGATGAACCTACCTCAGCACTGGACCCGGAAATGGTCCAGGAAGTTTTAAATGTTATGATCGAGCTTGCACACGAAAATATCACCATGATCTGTGTGACCCATGAAATGGGCTTTGCAAGGCAGGTGGCTGACCGGGTAATATTTATGGACGGCGGCTATATTATAGAAGAGGGAACTCCGGAGCATTTCTTTACAGCACCGGAGCATGACCGTACAAAAGCATTTTTAAGTAAGATACTACATTAGTTATTTGTTATTATATTAGCTGTTTATTTCTTCTCTCTGAGAAGGATTAAATATAGTAGTAATTTATTGTAGATAAGAGGAGGACACTGATTATGAAAAAAAGAGTATTATCTATGGCAATGGCAACTGTAATGGCAGCTTTTTTAACTGCATGCGGATCCGGTTCTACAGCAACTACTGCTGCACCGACAGAAACAAACGCAGATACTTCTGCAGCTGCCTCCGAAGCCGCATCCGAAGCAGCAGGTTCTTCTGATGCTGATGTACAAAAGATCATCGACCGCGGCGTATTAAAGGTAGGCTGCAAATCCGATGTTCCTAATTTTTCTCTCCAGAATACTGCAACCGGTGAATATGAAGGTTTTGAAGATGATCTGGCATATGAAATCGCCGGTGAGATCTTTGGCTGCTCCGCTGATGAAGCAAAGGAAAAGAAACTGGTAGAATTCCAGGGTGTTACAGCAAAGACCAGAGGACCTCTTCTGGAAAACGGTGAGATTGACCTGGTTATCGCAACCTTTACGATTACAGAGGAAAGAAAAGAGACCTACAACTTCTCCACACCTTACTATACAGATGCTGTAGGACTTCTGGTTAATAATGATTCCGGCATTGAGTCCATTGAAGACCTGAATGGAAAGATCATCGGTGTTGCACAGTCTTCTACCACAAAAGATGGCTTTACCTCTTATGTAGAAGAACAGAAACTGGATGTAAAGCCGGAATTCCAGGAATTTGACGGCTATCCTGCTTTAGCACAGGCTCTTGCAACCAAGCAGATCGACTGCTTCTCTGTAGACCGTGCGATCCTTTCCGGTTATGTAAATGATTCTAACCACATTCTTCCAGACCGTTTCTGTGAGCAGGAATATGGCGTTGCTTCCGCAAAGGAAAATACAGGACTTGCAGACCTGGTTGATAAGAAAGTAACCTCCATGCTTTCTGATGGATCTATGAAAGCCCTTCAGGATCAGTGGGGACTGCAGTAAAATGCGCTTTGCATAAAATGTACTCCGGTACATTAAATATAAGTCAGAAAAGCAGAGGATGACAGATATGATAAAAGGTCTTTTTGATGGAAAACGCTGGGCCGCTTTGTGGAAAGCCGTTCCAGACTATTATGTACCCGGTTTTATAATGACCCTGAAGATTTCCGCAGCAGGTCTTCTGACCGCTCTTATTCTGGGGGTGATCTTTGGAACCTTTTCCACAATGAAATTTAAGCCTGCAAAGATCCTGTCACGTATCTATGTTGAATTTATCCAGAATACGCCTCTGGCTCTTCAGGTACTATTTTACTACTCTGTATTACCTTTACTTTTTTCCAACTCCGGTTTCCGTATTCCAAAATTCGTTCTTGGCGTGATCGGCGTAGGCGTTTATCACGGAGCTTACATATCAGAAGTAATACGTACCGGTATTGAAGCCATTCCCAGGGGGCAGTCAGAAGCGGCTGCCTCCCAGGGCTTCTCTTATCTGGAAACCATGTATTATATCATACTCCCCCAGACGATCCGGATCATCATGCCGCCTCTGGCCAACCAGGCGTTAAACCTGGTGAAAAACACCTCTATTCTTGCTATGGTGGCAGGTATGGATCTGATGTATTTTACCGATTCATGGGGTTCTGAACGAAACTTCTTCGCACAGGCTTATTTTACCAGCGCGCTTTTATATTTTATCATCTGTTTTCCGCTGGCACGACTTGCCAGATATCTGGAGATCCGTTCCATGCGTATGCCGGCGCCTAAAAAAATACTGTTTGAGGAGGAAGGCACATGCTGACATTATTTCACCAGATTTTTACACCTGCCAATACAGGTTTTATGTTAAAGGGACTGGGAATGACCATTGTCATTGCTGTATTAGCCATACTGATCAGTATGTTTTTCGGAACGATCCTGGCTTTGATCCGCACCTATGCTTCCGGCCGTTTTAAATGGGCTGCCAGCCTGGTAGCCGTATATACGGAATTTTTCCGATGCACCCCAAACCTGCTGTGGATCTTATGGATCTATTTTACAGTAAAGGGAAATAAGATCGCTGTTTCTGTTTTTGCCATCTCCTTATTTACTTCTGCTGTTATGGCTGAAATTGTCCGCGGCGGTTTAAACTCCATTTCCAAAGGTCAGTTTGAAGCAGCCCAGTCACAGGGCTTTAGCTTTATCCAGACATTGTGGTATATCATTCTGCCTCAGACTTACCGCAAGATCATCCCGGCTCTTTTAAGCCAGGTGATCACAGTGATCAAAGATACTTCTTTCCTGAAAATGGTAGATGTGGCAGAGTTCATGCGCAACTGTGCGGTTGTTATGGGCAGTATCTATGACGTACATGGAATGATCATGCTGATCGGTTTTGAAGCTCTCTGCTACTTTGTGATCTGCTTTGCACTTAGCTGTATTGTACGCAGTTACCAGAAAACCATCGTTACGGCTTAAGGAGGCCAGATGCTATGAGTAAATACACCATTACCATTACAAGGGAATTTGGAAGTCTGGGCCGTCCCATCGCCCATGCCCTTTCCCAGAAACTGGGAATTGAATATTATGACAGGGATATTGTAGATGAAGTGGCAAAACAGTTAAACCTCCCGGTATCCCAGATCAGTGATGCGGAAGAAAGCTCCCACAATCATTTCTTTTCCCACATGTTTCCCCTTGGTACAGACAAGGAATACATACAGGATATGATCTTTGATGTCCAGAAGGATATTATCCTGGATCTGGCAAGAAAGTCCAGTTGTATCATTGTTGGCCGCTGCTCTGATTTTCTCCTTCAGAATGAGGAAAATGTAGTGAACATTTTTATCTACGCGCCTTATAAAGCAAGGCTGGAAAACTGTATCCACAGTCTGGAAATGAGTGAAGATGAAGCCAAACGGATGATCATGAAGGTAGATAAAGCCCGGCTGGCTTATCACAAAAAGTATGCGGGATATACTCCTTATGATCCCCTGCATAAGCACCTGATGATCGACTCTTCTTTATTGGGGATCGAAGGAACTGCCGATATGATCGCAGAGCTGGTAAAAAGGAAATTTAAAGATCTGGTGTGAAAGATATGGCACACCAAAGCTGCAATAATAATACAATTTATAAAAGCTTTTGTAAAATGAGGAATGCCTTTTTTGCAAAAGCTTTTTTTGTGCTTTCTTTTATGTTATACTCCATGGCAAATGAATGATGACAGCACCATAAATACAAACGCTTGCGAGGTATAGATATGACATACGATAATATAGTAACCGGAACCTTTTTAAAACGTCCTAACCGCTTTATCGCCTATGTGGAGGTAAAGGGGGATGTTAAGACCTGCCATGTAAAAAATACCGGCCGCTGCCAGGAGCTTTTGGTTCCCGGATGCAGAGTAGTCCTGGAATTTCATCCTAAAGCAAAGGAAATGAAGCGGAAAACGGAATATGACCTGATTGCTGTTTATAAAGGGAATCTGCTGATCAATATGGACTCCCAGGCGCCTAATCAGGCTGCTTTAGAGTGGATACGTGAGAAGGAGGCAAAAGGGCTTTCTTTAGAAAATGTTGGAATTCCAACGAATATACGAAGGGAAGTCACTCATGGTGAGTCCCGGTTTGACCTGGCTTTTGAATTAAAGGATGAGGTAACTGGTAAAACAGTTCCTGCTTTTATGGAAGTAAAGGGAGTAACTCTGGAAAAAGAGGGAAATGTATTCTTTCCGGATGCACCTACGATCCGGGGCGTGAAACATTTAAACGGGCTGATACAGGCAAAAAAGGATGGCTTTGAGACCTTTCTTCTCCTTGTGATCCAGATGAAAGGGATCCGGAAATTTTATCCTAATGATGAGACACATAAGGCTTTCGGGGATACCCTGCGGGCAGCAGCTGCAGCCGGGGTACATATTTTAGCATATGATTGTATTGTGACGGAAAATTCTATGGATATGGATGAAAAAGTGGAAGTTGGATTACTGTATGATAATGATACAAGAACACATTGTGAATTGTAATCCAGCATCATATAGCCAACCATAACACGCATATATTTAAAAGAGTGGGAATATTGGACGTGAAACTGTGGTAGAACCTTTATCCGGCCTGGTCGAAGGTGAAATGGCTGAGGTAGTATGGATCATCTCAGAGGCAGATGTAAGAGAAATGCTTGGCCGAAGCGGATTTCTGTACGGAGAGGTCCTGACCTGTCTGTTAAAAAATCCGGCCCGGCAGCTGTGTATATACAGAATACGCAGGCGGGTGGTGGCTATACGGGAGGAATATACAAAAGAAATACTTGTACGGCGGATGCTATGAAAATAGACGACTGTGAAACCACAATCGCCTATTTTTTATCCGGTTCGTAATGTTGTCAGATAGCAATGCCGCAAGGCCAAAAACATTTTACTCCGCCTGATCATTGGTCAGTTTCAATCTGTCTAATACATAGAATACAAGGCTCATTGCCATACCTACTACGCAGGCAAGTACCATTCCGGTAAGTTCGATATTACCAATACGCAGTGCTGCGCCGGAAAGACCAGTTACGAAGATAACGCTGGTGAGCATCTGGTTGCGGTTTTTGGAGTAGTCTACTTTGGAGTCTACCAGGATGCGCAGGCCGGAGGTTCCGATCATGCCGTAGAGCAGGAAGGAGATACCGCCGATCACAGGACCCGGGATGGTGCTGATGAGGGCGGACAGCTTTCCTACGAAGGAACATATGATAGAAAGAATGGCTGCGCCTGCAATCACACGGACACTGTATACACCGGTTACTGCCATTACACCGATATTCTCGCCATAAGTAGTAGTCGGTACGGAGCCGATCATACCGGAAAGCATGGTAGAGAAGTTATCTGCAAATAAGGATCTGTGAAGTCCCGGATCTTTTAACAGATCTCTTCCTACGATCTTACTGGTAACTACCTGATGTCCGATATGCTCGGAAATGATGACCAGGATAACAGGAAGGATGATCATGATCGCCTGAGCATCAAATTTCGGTGAGGAAAAATGAGGCATAGCGATGATCTTAGCTGCGGCTACTTCCTCAAAATCAACAATTCCGCAGATGATGGCTGCTGCATAGCCTGCCAGAACTGCGATCAATATTGGGATAACTGCCAGGAATTTGCGGAACAGGATGGAACCGAATACAGCTACGCCTAAAGTTACCATAAATACAATGATCTTTCTTGGATCAATGTTCTCATCCAGCAGACCTGCGTTGGAAGCTGCATTGGCGGATAATTCCAGACCGATCAGAGCTACTACCGGTCCCATGGCTGCAGGCGGAAGTACGATGTTGATCCAGTCTGTACCAAACTTATAGATAATAAGTGCTAAAATACAGCCGCAGAAACCAACTGCCACGAAACCGCCTAAAGCGTATTCATAGCCAAAATTCTGGATCACAATAGATGCAGGTGCCAGGAAAGCAAAACTGGAACCTAAGTAAGCCGGTGCTTTTCCCTTTGTGATCGCGATAAATAAAAGGGTTCCGATACCATTCATGAACAGTACGATCGCAGGGCTGATGCCAAAAAGGAAAGGCACCAGAACGGACGCGCCGAACATGGCAAACATGTGCTGGATACTTAAGGGTATCAGCAATTTTACAGGAACTTTTTCTTCTACCTGAATAATTCTCTTTTCCATTCTCTTCTCCTTTGATGTGTTATTTGCCCCCGGAAAAATCCCAGGAGTACATTAATATTATCTTCTTCTGGGATGTACTCTTTTTCCACGCTCAAAGCAGCGTTCGCAGATGGAAAACGGATAGTCCCAGGAAAGTTCTTTTCCGCAGATGGTGCATTTTCGGGTGTAGCTGGCACATTCTGTCTTTAAAATACGGCTGATCTCTTCTTCTGTGTTCCTGCGCTCTTCCACCAGATTTTCTTCCTGAACAGGCAGTCCCACTTTTCTGGAAAACTGGAAATACAGATCCAGCATTTTATAATAGCTTTCCAGATCATACAGATCCGGTCCCGGACTGTATGGAAACTGCAGTTCTTCCACATCCCGGTAGTCCCGGCAGTAATCTTTCCACAGATCCATGACCAGCTTATTGTCAATGTCCACAGAGCAGGTGATCAGCTTATAGATCTCTTCTTTGGAAAATTCGTCCATATGATCCCGCTGTACATGCTCAAAGCTTACATACAGTGCAAGCAGCTCGTCTACTTCCATTTTTTCATAAATAGAAGGTGTTTCCATACTGGCCCATATTTTTACCAGTGTGTCGATCTCAGCCGGCAGCTTTAACAGCTGTTCCGGGAAACCAATGTAGGCTTTCATGATGGGGATCGGACGCCGTTCCAGTCCGTCTTTTATTAATTCCAGATCGTCCAGCACGGCCACAAAACCTTCGTCATAGAGACCAAAACGCCCGGCCCGACCTGCGATCTGCTTGATTTCCTCTGGCAGAAGGCTTCTGCGGCCTACTCCGTCAAATTTCCGGGTCTCAATGAAAACAATACGGCGGATGGGCAGGTTTAAGCCCATTCCAATGGCGTCGGTACTGACTACCACTTCTGTCTCTTTTTCCAGGAAGCGGCGCACCTGCTCTCTTCTGGTGGCAGGAGGCAGACTTCCATAGATAACGCTACAATGGACTCCCTGGTTTTCCAGGTGGGCCGCCAGCGCCAGTACTGATTTCTTTGAAAATACGATAAGAGCATCGCCTTTTTTCAAATCTTTTTTCAGGGAATACGGCTTTTCTTCTAAGGTAAGCCTTGTATTTCGCTTATGACGGACGATCTTAAAGGTATCCCCACACCGTTTGATCATCTGCACGATAATATCTTCCGCCTCCGGAGCCATACACAGATGGATCTCCTCTGCACGAAGTCCCAAGACTGCCCTGGTCCAGTTGTGGCCTCTGTAGGGATCCGCTACCATCTGGCACTCATCCACTACAGCTACGTCGAAATATTCGTGTTCATTTAACATTTCCACAGTACATGCCTGACAGCAGGCACCGGCCACTTCCAGTGTTTCTTCCCCGGTTATCATGGAACAGGGAATGTTTTCACCGTTTAGCCGGTCATAAACTTCCAGTGCCAGAAGTCTTAAGGGACCAAAATAGGCGCCGTGGGAAGCTGTTTTTAACCTTTCTAATGCATCGTGGGTCTTTCCGCTGTTTGTTGGTCCGATATGAAGGATAAAGCGGCGCTTCATGGCCCTGGTCTCCGGATATTCATCCTCCGGGCGGCGTTTTACAGACTCCCGTATTCCCTTTTTAATAGTCTTTGGAAGATAAAACAGCTGATAAGCCCGCTCTAAGGAGTTGGTAAGAAGGTAGCGGCGGATGCCCTGCATTTTTAATACATGCTCCAGCTCTTCTTCTGTCAGCTCCGGCAGGTATTCCATATCTTTTGCTGCCAGCATCCCGCAGAAATCTTCCATTTTTTTCCAGTTTTCTTTTAACTGGTCCAGGGCCGGACCCGGTTTTAAACGTTCTTCCTTGTGCATGAGATAGGCACACACTTTTGCAAACATGGCATGGATATCGTTTAATTCATTTGGCTTTTCCACCCCGTTTAAAGTCTCCTGGCTTAAACGATTTAAGCGGTGTTTTAAGTCCGCGCCTGTCATGGAGCGGTATCGTTTATTGGCTGTTCCAAAAAACAGCTCTTTATAATACTGCCCCAGATAGGCCAGACATTCTTCTTTTATTTCCATGGATGTCCTCTTTTATTCATGGCGATATCACCCTCAGGTGACATGTCCGTTTTCTTATATCCGCCACAAGGGGCTGCTGCAAAATTTTAAGGCATCCTGCAGCAGCCCCCTGTGTTTCTTGTGGTCCCGCCTGTAAGTGCGCGGAACTTTATGATCCGCACCGTCATCTGGCTAAACCATGGTGGTATCTACAAAATTTTCAAATCCGGTAATGCCAAAGCTTGCGCTGACACTGTTGATCCCTTCTACGATCTCTTCTCTGGAATAGTTTGCCATGAAAAGTGTATCATCATCTAACTGGTTTAAATACATATAGAAAGTCAGTGCCATTTCCAGATGTTCTGTGTCGTTTTCATCCAGATTTTCGTAAAGCTGGTTCTCTGCTTCGTTGATCTCACCTGCATCTACCAGATCACGCAGTTTCCGATAAATACGGTCTGTATCGCTGTATTTATCCTCTGTATCCGGAAGGGCATAATTGATCTCGTTTTTTCCAAGTGCCAGTCTTGCAATGGCGCGGACTAAGTCACTGATGGTACGCATTACATAATCGTCCTGATATCCCATATCTGTTTCCCCTTTTTATATTTATATAACTTTTTCTCTTCTTAGCTCATTTCAGTATAGATGAAACCACCTTTTCAGTCAAGGCAAAAGCATTTATAATGGGGGTATCCGCAATGATCTGAAGGAGGTCGTGAACTTGAAAAAAATATTTGCTGCCGGTGTGATCATGAGCATCCTTTCTGTTTTGTTAAGCCTTTGCGCCAGGAAGGTAACCGGCTTTGCCCAGGCTTATTCTGTAACTATATATCCTGTCCTGAAAGGGATATTTGCGCGTATTTTCGGGATCTTTCCCTTTTCTGTATCAGAAGTAGGGCTGTATCTGCTTCTGCTCCTTTGTATTTTTTCTGTGGTCAAATGGTTTAAAACGCCATTATATCTGTTAAATGGTGCATTCTTTACAGCTTCTCTCCTGTTTTTCTTATTTACCATCAACTGCGGCATTAATTATTACCGGAATTCTTTTTCTTATGAAGCTGGTTTTGTGATCCGGACCCATTCTACCGATGAACTCTATGCTCTTTGCAGTAATCTTGTAAATAAGGTAAATGAAAATATACCAACAGAAACAGACCCATCTCCTTCAGATGCCGGGAATTTCTCTTATTTTCAGAATTTTTCCTATCTTCGGGAAATGGGGAAAGAAGGGCAGAAAGCCATGAAAGGACTGGCAAATGAGTATCCCCAGTTTAAAAGCTGGTACCCATATCCAAAGCCTCTGATCCATCCAAGGCTTTTATCTGTCCAACAGCTGACCGGCGTCTATTCTCCTTTTACAGTAGAAGCCAACTACAACAGTGAGATACCTGCCTACAACATTCCCCATACCATCTGTCATGAACTGTCTCATTTAAAGGGATATATGCGGGAAGATGAGGCCAATTTTATCGGTTACCTGGCCTGCACCGGTTCAGAAAGCAGGTCATTTCGCTACAGCGGTTATCTCACTGGCTGGGTTTACGCGGGAAATGCTCTGGCAAAAGCGGATTATGACGGTTTTATAGAACTATATAAGAAATTAGATGAAAAAGCCAGAAATGACCTGGAAGAAAATAATGTTTTCTGGGATCGTTTTGAGGGAAAGACGGCAGAGGTGTCCACCAAGGTAAATGATACATATTTAAAAGCCCACAGCCAGACAGATGGTGTCTTAAGCTATGGGCGTATGGTTGATCTTATGCTTGCAGATTTTTATTCGGATGTCACTGCGGACTGATCTGTTCCAACAGATCGCATCACTGGCGACCTGCCTCTGACGGGCTTGCCTCAGAAGCCGTAGCCTTCTTCCATGCATACCGTTCTTCCAGGATGGTATCTTCCGGAAGCAGCAGATAATTATTATCCCTGTCAGAGTCATTGATCATGGAATTTAATTCTTTTAACAGATAGCTGTCCGGCAGGTTACGTTCCCACCAGGTATAACCTTGCGACGTTCTCACTCCTTTGGCATCAATGTTGCGGCCTGCGTAGTAATCAATATATACATCTGCGTAGGTCACTGCCATGGAGCGTTTCACATCACTTCCTACATTGTGGACTACTCCGCCGATCTGGTCTGCGATCAGCTTCTGAATGTAATGTTCCGACCAGCCCACAAAATCCAGCAGATCTGTATTTTCCTGTTCTGTACGTTTTGCCCAGGCTGATACATCCACAGACTCCGTAGAATATTCCATGCTTCCGTCCTCTTTCCACTGTAAAACGCCATACTGGCAGGGCGGGATACTCATAGCATCTGTAATGATCTCCTGGATGCCATAGGCATCATCTGCTACTCCCGGTTCTGCCTTGTGCTTGCGGATCCTCTGAACATGAAGATGACCGCTTAAAAACAGGGGGATCTTATATTTCTGAAGAAGATCAATGACCTCCCCATTATTGTCCATGGCACACTGGGTTGTATACATACGGCTCTGGGCCAGCAGGTTGTGATGGGCAATAGGCAATATCTGCATCCCGTCTTCCTGGGCCTTTTTTAACTGCTCATCCATCCACACCAAGGTCTCTGCCTTGATCCGGCCTTCTACCAGGTTCTTAGGCTCATACTGGCAGGAGTCTAACATTAAAAGACGGTTTCTTTCATCTAGCTGGTAAACATAGCTTAAAGAAGCACTGTCCCGGCTGATGGCCTGATCGTAACCGTACATATGGTAAATATCATAAAATTCTTCCGGGGTAACGCTGTCTGTGGATGTTTTATCATCTCCAAAATAAACAGCCGCATTGGGATTATTGATATCATGGTTTCCAGGGATGATCAGTACCGGAATACCTGCATCCTGAACTTTGTGAAGCTTCTCAGCCAGTTCCTTATGATTGATCTTCTCCCCGTTCATGGTAATATCACCACTGAGTACCAGTGCTGTTGGTTTTTCAGCGATCACCTGATCCATAAAAGCATCTAACAGCTGGGGAAGATATTTTACCACTTTTCCGTCGCAGCGCTCTACAAAAAGCTGAAAAGCTGCTCCGTCATCCTCTGCATCTGCGCTCTGATAATGAACATCCGTTGCCTGGATGATCCTTGGAGGCGTATAATGCTCTTCTTCCGGGACCTCCGGCCAAACCTGAGGCAATGTCTTACTCCAGCCTTTATAGCCTGTTTCCCGTCGGATATGGGTATTTTTCTCCGTCTCATTCCATAATTCATCTGTATCTTCTGACAGATCTGATCCTTCAGCCCCGTCCATTTTTCCATTTTCACGGTCTGTATCATCTGCAGACCCGTCAATTACAATATTGGTCTCTGCCGCAGCCTTAGAGGTGTACTCCGTACTGTCTCCGGCAGTTGTTATTTTCTTAAAAACGTGCAATACCCCGAAGCATACCAGAAATACAAGGGCATACATCAGGGCACTGACGATCCAGGTTTTTCGTTTCATAATTTATATGATCCCCAGCTCTTTCATAGCATAGGCGATCCCGTCATCCTCTACTGTTTTTGTTACAAAAGATATATATGGTTCCAACACCGGACTGTGATCTCCCATGGCGATACAGTTGACTGCATACTGGAACATGGACAGATCATTGCTGCTGTCACCAAATACATAAGCATCCTCTTTTGAAATGCCATAGTGTTTTAACACAAGATCAATGGCAGTTGCCTTGGAATGACCTCTTGGGATACACTCATAAAAGCCCTTTTCCCTGTCAATGACCTCAATATCCGGCATTCTTCCAAACAGCTCTTTGCAGCGGCTCTTTTCATCAGAACCAATGTAAAACTTGTCAAAATCAAAACTGTCATCTTCCCAGTAGCATGGCATTGGACAGCCGGAGAGCTTAACAGACTGTTTTACACGCTCTACCTGCGGCAGACAGGATGGTGCTTCATGCATATAGCAGCCGCCCAGACCTTCCAGTACACCGTCCAGACCGCAGTCATCAATGTCTTTTTTGATCTGCAGTCCTCTTTCATGTGGGATCACATGGTGATATAAGACCTCATCTTTTACTCTCACATAAGTACCGCAGCCGCAGAGAAATCCATCTGCATCTACCTGGGAACGGATCTCATGTAAATGCGGATACACACGGCCTGTATTGATCAGGACCAGATGTCCTTTTTCTCTTGCCTGTTTCAGTGCCTCTTTCGCACTGTCAGGAACCCTCCGCGTCTTTTCAGACAGGAGGGTTCCGTCAATATCAAAAAATAAAGCTTTTGTTCTGTTATTATTCATCATCTCTGAAAACAATGGTTCCTGTCTCCTCATCCATACTGTCAACAATAGCCAGTGACTCCAGACGGATTCCTTCGGAACGGATCAGATCTCCGCCTACCTGGAAGCCTTTTTCAATAACGATACCAGCACCTACTAATTCAGCACCGGAATCTCTTACTAAAGCTGCCAGACCTTCTAACGCCTTTCCGTTTGCCAGGAAATCATCGATAAGAAGCACTTTGTCGCCCTTTCCAAGGAATTCCTTGGATACGATAATGTCATATACTCTGCCGTGGGTAAAGGACTCTACTTTAGAAGTATAGACTTCACCAGCAATGTTCTTGGTCTGTGTCTTCTTAGCGAATACAACAGGAACATCAAAATACTGGGCTACAATACATGCAATTCCGATTCCGGAAGCCTCGATGGTAAGGATCTTGTTTACTTCCACATCCGCAAATCTGCGCTTGAATTCCTTTCCGATCTCACCAAACAGTTTAATATCCATCTGGTGATTTAAAAAACTGTCTACTTTCAGCACATTTCCCGCTTTGATCTTGCCGTCCTTACGGATCCTATCTTTTAAGAGTTGCATGTATAATATCCTCCTTATCCATTTGTTTTGAATATAATATTTTAGTTTGCTTTTGTTTCTTCTGCTGTAGTTTCAGCTTCTGTTGTTTCTTCTGGGGAAGACTCCTGGTCTGCTGAAGTTTCAGTAACCGTTACTTCACGCTCAGACAGTTTTGCAGGATTTTCTGCTTCATTGTCTGCATTGGAAGCTAAAAATCTTAATACCTTATCCTGAAGGACCTGCTCATTTACAGTATCTTCTCCATAAAGGCTTACCAGTGTATCTTTGCTGGTTCCATTTGCCTGTGCAAATGCTTCTTTATCTTCATCTGTCAGGTTATCAAGACCTTCTTTTGCTGCAATGTCTTTTACAACGATCTCTTTCTTAGCTGCTTCTTTTACAGAAGAGTAGATGTATTCCTTAAATCCGGCTTCATCCATACCATTGGCCTGAGCCATCTGGGAAAGAGTCATTCCGTACATCTTAGCCTGGTTGGT
>ERZ779820.888-NODE-888-length-19583-cov-4.119930_pt1 | contig 19583 bp, 10 predicted proteins | sample MGYA00511563_ERZ779820 | MGnify/ENA primary metagenome ERZ779820 (study PRJEB29588, sample SAMEA1964852) | human gut metagenome | biome: human gut; feature: human-associated habitat; material: faeces | place: Denmark | collected 2008/2010 ...
CGGTGATGGCTATCTCCATCTCCGTACTGATTCTGGCCATAGGGCTTATTTCGCTCTTCACGCTGCCGGTGGAGCAATATCCTGACATTGCGCCTCCAACGGTATACGTAACTGCCAGTTATACAGGCGCCGATGCCGAGGCAGTGATGAACAGTGTCATCATGCCACTGGAGGAGAGTATCAACGGTGTGGAAGACATGATGTATATCAGTTCTAGTGCTTCCAATGCAGGTTTGGCTATTATACAGGTTTATTTCAAGCAGGGCACAGACCCCGATATGGCGGCAGTCAACGTGCAGAACCGTGTGGCGAAAGCGCAGGGATTGCTTCCGGCTGAAGTAACGAAAGTCGGCGTCAGCACGATGAAGCGGCAGACCAGCTTCTTGCAGATTGGCGCTTTGGTCTGCACGGACGGTCGATACGATCAGACGTTCCTCGCCAATTATCTGGACATCAACGTTATTCCGCAGATTAAACGTATCGAGGGAGTGGGAGACGTGATGGAGCTGGGCGATACATACAGTATGCGTATCTGGCTGAAACCGGAACGGATGGCGCAATACGGACTGGTTCCGTCGGACATTACCGCCATATTGGGTGAGCAGAACATTGAAGCTCCTACCGGTTCACTGGGCGAAAGCTCGAAGAATGTTTTCCAGTTTACGATGAAATATCGCGGACGCCTCAAAAGCGTGGAAGAATTCCGGAACACGGTTGTCCGTTCGCGGGAAGACGGTTCGATACTTCGCCTGCAAGATGTGGCAGAGGTGGAACTGGGTACGATGACGTATAGTTTCCGCAGTGAGATGGACAGTCAGCCTGCCGTTCTTTATATGATATTCCAGACAGCCGGTTCCAATGCCACCGCTGTCAACAAAGAAATCACTACGCAGATAGAGCGGATGGAGAAGAATCTGCCGGAAGGAACGGAGTTCGTTACGATGATGAGTTCCAATGACTTCCTTTTCGCTTCCATACACAATGTGGTGGAGACGCTGATTATTGCCATCATTCTGGTCATCCTCGTGGTCTATTTCTTCTTGCAGGATCTGAAGAGTACGCTGATCCCCTCCATCTCTATCATTGTGTCGTTGGTGGGTACGTTTGCCTGTCTGGTGGCTGCGGGTTTCAGTCTGAACATCCTGACACTGTTTGCGCTGGTGCTTGCCATCGGTACGGTGGTGGATGATGCCATTGTGGTGGTGGAGGCCGTGCAATCTAAGTTCGATGCCGGATATAAGTCTCCTTACCTTGCCACGAAAGATGCAATGGGCGACGTGACGATGGCTATTGTTTCCTGTACCTGTGTATTTATGGCTGTGTTTATTCCTGTAACCTTCATGGGAGGTACTTCGGGCGTGTTCTATACACAATTCGGTATCACGATGGCAACTGCCGTAGGTATTTCGATGATTTCGGCTTTGACGCTCTGTCCCGCTTTGTGCGCCATCATGATGCGTCCGTCGGACGGAACCAAGAGCGCCAAGAGCATCAACGGACGGGTACGTGCAGCTTACAATGCTTCGTTCAATGCCGTATTGGGTAAATATAAGAGAGGTGTGATGTTCTTCATCCGCCATCGCTGGATGGTGTGGACTTCACTGGCTGTTGCCGTTGCTTTGCTGGTTTACCTGATGAGTACCACTAAAACGGGACTTGTGCCGCAGGAAGACCAGGGTGTCATTATGGTGAATGTCAGCATTTCACCGGGAAGCACGCTCGAAGAAACCACGAAAGTGATGGACCGCCTGGAAAATATCCTGAAAGATACGCCCGAAATAGAACACTACGCCCGCGTAGCAGGATATGGACTGATATCCGGTCAGGGAACTTCGTACGGTACGATCATTATCCGCCTGAAAGACTGGAGCGAACGAAAGGGCAAGGAGCATAGCTCGGATGCTGTGGTGTCCCGCCTCAACGGACAATTCCAGGCGATAAAGGAAGCGCAGGTATTCAGCTTCCAGCCTGCCATGATTCCGGGTTACGGTATGGGTAACTCCCTCGAACTGAACCTTCAGGACATGACGGGTGGAGAATTGGCTACGTTCTATGAAGCGGCTATACAGTTCCTTGGTGCTCTGAACGAGCGTCCGGAGGTAGCGATGGCTTATACATCGTATGCTATCAACTTCCCGCAGATATCGGTGGAAGTGGATGCTGCCAAATGTAAGCGTGCAGGAATTTCGCCGAGTGCGGTGCTCGATGCGGTGGGCAGTTATTGTGGTGGCGCGTATATCTCCAACTATAACCAGTATGGTAAAGTATATCGTGTGATGATGCAGGCTTCGCCTGAATACCGCCTCGACGAGCAGGCATTGAATAATATGTTTGTACGCAATGGTACGCAGATGGCTCCGGTGAGCCAGTTCGTGACGCTGAAACAAGTGCTGGGACCGGAAACGGCCAACCGTTTCAATCTTTACAGTACCATCACCGCCAATGTGAATCCTGCCGACGGTTACTCCTCCGGCGAGGTGCAGAAAGTGATTGAAGAAGTGGCTGCACAGTCTTTGCCGGCAGGTTACGGATATGAATATGGTGGTATGGCACGCGAAGAAGCAAGTAGCGGTGGTGCGCAGACGGTTTTCATTTACGCCATCTGTATCTTCCTTATCTATCTGATTCTGGCCTGTCTTTACGAAAGTTTCCTCATACCGTTTGCCGTTATCTTCTCCGTGCCGTTCGGGCTGATGGGGTCGTTCCTTTTCGCCAAAATACTCGGGTTGGAGAATAATATCTATCTGCAGACGGGTGTGATTATGTTGATCGGTTTGCTGGCTAAGACGGCCATTCTGATTACGGAGTACGCCATAGAACGTCGCCGCAAGGGAATGGGTATCGTGGAGTCTGCCTACTCTGCCGCACAAGTCCGCTTGCGTCCTATCCTGATGACGGTGTTGACAATGATCTTCGGTATGCTTCCGCTGATGTTTTCCTCCGGTGCGGGTGCCAATGGCAACAGTTCGTTGGGTACGGGTGTTGTGGGCGGTATGGCTGTCGGGACACTGGCATTGCTCTTTGTCGTTCCGGTTTTCTACATCATCTTTGAGTTTTTGCAGGAGAAAATCCGTAAACCGATGGAAGAGGAACCAGATGTGCAGGTGCTTTTAGAGAAAGAAAAGAGTGAAGTTGAACGCGAACGTAAATAAATGAAAGAAAGAATGAAGAAGAATATCATCACATTAGTTGCCATCAGTCTGTCGTTGAGCGGTTGTGGCATCTATACCAAATATGAACCTGCCACTGTCGTTCCCGACGATCTTTACGGCGGGGAAGTGGTGACCGAAGACTCTGCCGGTCTGGGTAATATGGACTGGCGGGAACTCTTCACCGACCCTTATTTGCAATCCCTCATTGAAGTGGGATTGCAGACCAATACCGACTATCAGTCTGCCCAGCTCCGTGTGGAAGAAGCACAGGCCGTACTGATGTCCGCCAAACTTGCTTTTCTGCCCGTTTTTGCGCTTGCTCCGCAGGGAACAGTGAGCAGTTTCGATACGCAAAAGGCTACGCAGACTTATTCGTTGCCCGTTACTGCCAGTTGGGAGTTGGACGTTTTCGGGCGTATGCGCAACTCCAAGAAACAGGCGAAAGCGCTTTATGCTCAAAGCGAGGATTACCGTCAGGCAGTCCGTACGCAGTTGATAGCAGGTATCGCCAACACCTATTACACCCTGTTGATGCTGGATGAACAACTCGACATCTCCCGTCAAACGGAAGAGGCATGGAAAGAAACCGTTGCGTCTACCCGTGCATTGATGAATGCCGGACTGGCAAACGAATCGGCTGTGTCGCAGATGGAGGCGGCCTATTATCAGGTGCAGGGTTCGGTTCTCGATTTGCAGCAGCAGATCAATCAGGTGGAGAACAGTCTTGCCTTATTATTGGCGGAGACGCCACGCAACTATGAGCGTGGTATATTGGCAAAGCAACAGTTTCCTGCCGACTTCTCGATAGGAATTCCTGTACGGATGCTTTCTTCCCGTCCGGATGTCCGTTCGGCAGAGCGGACGCTGGAAGCGGCGTTCTATGGCACCAATGCGGCACGTTCGGCTTTCTATCCTTCCATCACTTTGAGCGGGAGTGCCGGATGGACAAACTCCGCCGGGGCGATGATTATCAATCCGGGCAAGTTTCTCGCGTCGGCGGTAGGTTCGCTTACGCAGCCGCTCTTTAACAGAGGACAGGTGGTGGCACAATACCGCATTGCCCGTGCGCAACAGGAAGAAGCGGCGCTTGGTTTTCAGCAAACGTTGCTCAATGCCGGTAGTGAGGTGAATGATGCGTTGATTGCCTATCAAACCAGTCAGGGAAAAAGAATCTTGCTGGATAAACAGATCACTTCCCTGCAAACGGCTCTGCGAAGCACTACTCTGTTGATGGAGCATGGTAATACAACCTATCTGGAAGTGCTTACCTCCCGGCAGTCGTTGCTTAGTGCACAACTGTCGCAGACGGCCAATCATTTTACTGAAATACAAAGTTTAATTAACCTATACCGTGCTTTAGGAGGAGGTCAGGAATAAACTGTATCATACTCTCTGTTTTCTAATTTAATGAAAGAAGGGCTGCCGGAGAAGTGATTCTGTGGCAGCCCGTTTGTTTAATCGGTTAATATACGGTGAATTGGCTTGCAGCCGATAAGCTTTTAAAAATCACCAACAGTGCTTTCTTGCGGGTCTGGCAAGATGTCTCAAATGAAGAACCGGGGCTGGTTTACATTCAGTATATCCAACTTTCAAAAAAAACAATCCGACGGATGATGTCCGGTCTGGAGATAAATGCTACCTTTGTCTCCTGTAAAAAAACAAGTATGTATCTGACAAGTATGAGCCGGGAGGAACTATATGCCGAAGCACATAAGGACCTCATTGCAATATCGACCAAAGCGAACATGTTTATAGATAAGGTTCGTAAGAAAGCAACGATGATGAGTCCATTTCCTATGGCGCCCCAACGTATGACTATCACCACCACCCGAAGAAATGTATGGACGATAGAGGGGAGATACAATTCGTATATGCATGCTTTGGCATTTCAAGCTTATGCTCCCGTTATCGGTACTTCAAGCAATGGCTATATCCAAATAACAGGTTTCAAGTCTTCCAATATAGTAATGCATTACACGGCACACTTCATGCAACGATACAAGGAGCGCTACATTGACCATTATCAAATAGACCTCAAAGGGAAAAGTCTGTTCGATTACTTTGTGTATAATAATCCGGATGTCTTGTATACTCGCAGGGACAATGGCGGTTATTTCATTGTTTCCGACCATGGCATCGCTGTAGCCGAGTTCAGTGACGAACGACGACTCATGACCCATGTCACTTTTCTGGGAGATGATGAACTGACGTTGAGGAAACAGCTCATCTATGATGAAGAAATCAAAATCTACAAGGGAGTACTTGAATTGAAACGGTTAAAATTAAGAAAAGGACAAGATGACATCATCACCATCTGGAATATCGCAAAGAAGCACCATGCAGGTTTTGAAATGGTGAAGCGTTGGTACAAATGGAATGGGGTGGAAGTGCCCGAAGATTATCTTCATCAATGCATTGAGGTTATTGAGAAGTATCATGTGCAATCGCTTGAAAAGCTTGTGGAACTTATGTCATAGATTTAATAAAGGTAGGGAAAACTGATTCTCCTACTTCTCTTCCCTGCTCCGGTAATTAGCCGGTGATGTTTCTTTTTGATATACATGTATCTACAATAGAAGCCTTGAAAATAAAAGAGACGAACAAGCCTTTATTTAAACTCCAAATCTTATCTATCACTTCTTGCAGTACTCATTATGAATTCCTGTTGGAAGAGTATCAGGGCAGAGAACATTTTTAAAATCATTTGTTTGTGAAAGTAGCGGAAAGAGGGTATCTTTGTTTGCACTGATAAAAAGTGAACTCATAAATACACCAGTACAGAATGTAGTTTCAAAAAGTGTTTCACTGCTTGAAACAATCCGTTTCTCGGTGTGAAACACTTTGTTTCCCGGTGTGAAACTTTTAGTTTCAAATAGGGTTTTGTTCAGCCCACGTGATAAATCTATATACCCCGCTTGTTGGGCATATAGATTCAGCGTATTGGATATATAGATCCTACACGTAGGCCATATATGCCGCACACATTGGATCTATATGTCCAATATGTACGGCATATATGGATTGCAAGTAGCTGATAAACAGTGCTATTCTACCAGGCTCTTTGCTCTTTCCAATGCTACATTGATATTCGGACAGATATTCTCTTTTCCCAGCAACTCGTAGAATCCGGCTTTTTCCAGTACATTATGCACGTTCTTGTTGACTCCCGAAAGAATAATGGTAGTCTTTTCCTTCTGCGACATTTCGCAGAGAGCAGTCAGGTTATGAATACCTGTGGAGTCGATGAACGGAACCTTGCGCATACGGATGATACGTACTTTGGGGCGGTCTCCCAGTTGTGTCATTGTCTCTTCAAACTTGGTAGCGATACCGAAGAAATAAGGGCCGTTGATTTCGTATACCTCAATGCCTTTGGGAATCATCAGGTTTTCTTCATGTACGGCAATATCCGATTCTTTGTTCGGGTCAATCTCGTCGGTAATCACCGAGATTTCGGTAGTCTCCATGACACGCTTCATAAAGAGAACGCAGGCAATGACCAATCCTACCTCAATAGCGACAGTCAGGTCGAAGATAACGGTCAGGAAGAAGGTGATAAGCAGTACGGTAACGTCCGATTTCGGATTCTTCAGTAAAGCTCTGAATACACGCCATCCGCTCATGTTGTAAGATACGATGACCAGTACGCCGGCAAGGCATGCCATCGGAATATATTGTGCGAGTGGCATCAGGAAGAGCAGAATCAACAGCAATACTACTGCATGAATGATTCCGGCTATCGGTGTCTTACCCCCGTTGTTGATATTCGTCATGGTACGGGCGATAGCACCTGTGGCGGGAATACCTCCGAACAAAGGGGCTATGATATTGGCTGCTCCCTGTGCGATCAGTTCTGTATTGGAATCGTGGCGGTCGCCTATCACACCGTCGGCAACGGTGGCGGACAACAGTGATTCGATAGCTCCCAACACGGCAATCGTGACGGCAACCGGGAATAAGTTTTTAATGGCTTCCCAGTTCAATGTGGGGACAACGGCATCGGGTAGCTCAGAGTTGATTGTAAAGCGGTCGCCAATGGTTGGGATGCAGTCAATTCCGCCGTACATCTTCATCAGGTAAACGGCAACTGTCACCACGACAATAGCAATCAGTGAGCCGGGAATTTTCTTGGAAAATTTGGGTGAGATGGCGATGATAATGATACTGATAATACTTACGATGGTATTCCACCAGTTCACCGTGTCGAAATGGCGGAAATAAATCAACCATTTTCCAATAAAGTCACCCGGAACTTTCTCGTCTCCAAACGACAGGCCGAAGATATCGGCTATCTGTGTGGTGAAGATGGTTACAGCGATACCGCTGGTGAAACCTACGATAATCGGATAAGGAATGAACTTTATGACGGCTCCCAGTTTGAATACTCCTAATAATATAAGGAGCACGCCTGCCATGAGCGTTGCTACAATCAGTCCGGCCTCTCCATATTGTTGGATGATTCCGTAGATGATGACGATAAAAGCACCTGTCGGTCCGCCGATCTGGACTTTGCTTCCGCCTAGCAATGAGACGATAAATCCGGCAATAATAGCGGTAATGATACCCTTTTCGGGTGATACGCCCGAAGCAATACCAAAGGCAATGGCTAACGGCAACGCAACGATACCAACGATGATACCTGCCATCAAGTCTGCCATGAATGTTTCTTTTGAATAATTTTTTAGGCAAGAAACCAATTTAGGTTTGAATTCAAATAGTTTCATTTTCTATGAGTTGTTACGTGATCGTTTGTCTTTTGTAAAGTAGAGGTTGCAAAATTATATAAAATAATCGAAAGAAGTATGTTCCTCGACATACTATTTGATTTTTGATAGGTTTTATCAATGAGGGCATAGATTTTATTAATGAGAAAAGTAGGGCGTTTTATGAACAAATAGCTTATATTTGCGTTATGAATAATACGACAAGTTACGTGTGGTAATCAACCAATTTAAAATATAATAAGAATTATGGCTAAGAGTATTAAAGGAACTCAGACAGAGAAGAATCTGCTGACTTCATTCGCTGGAGAATCACAGGCAAGAATGCGTTACACCTATTTTGCAAGTGCGGCTAAAAAAGAAGGTTACGAACAAATTTCGGCTATTTTTACTGAAACGGCCGATCAGGAAAAGGAACATGCGAAACGTATGTTTAAGTTCTTGGAAGGTGGTATGGTAGAAATCACTGCCAGCTATCCGGCAGGTGTAATCGGTACTACACTCGAAAATCTTCGCGCTGCCGCTGCCGGTGAACACGAAGAATGGTCGTTGGATTATCCTCATTTCGCAGATGTGGCAGAACAGGAGGGTTTCCCGATGATTGCCGCTATGTATCGTAATATTTCTATTGCTGAGAAAGGTCACGAAGAAAGATATCTTGCTTTCGTGAACAATATCGAGAATATGACTGTATTCGCTAAAGAAGGTGAAGTAGTATGGCAATGCCGTAACTGCGGTTATATCACTGTAGGTAAGGAAGCTCCGGAAGTTTGTCCGGCTTGTTTGCACCCGCAGGCTTACTTCGAAGTAAAGAAGGAAAACTATTAAAAGAGGATTTCTGATTAGAAGATAGTTGGTTCCACGTCGGGAAGCTTTTCGTTTCCGGACGTGGAACTTTTTTTATTGTGTGGCTCTAGTACTTTATTCTACTTTGCTAAAGTGAATACGAAGAGGAGCATCTTCCATAGAGCTCATAAATTCATAAATCATGGCTCCAAAATCTTCTCCTTGCGGTTCATAATCATCCAATGTGCATTCCAATACCTCTTTGCTATCCACTGTGATTAGTCGGAAACCGACAAGAGCCGGGCGGATGTCTTTGTGGGTAGTAGAGAATTTGACGTTTACATCAGGTATTTCCAGTATGGATACTTTTACGTTTGCGCCGTTATTCTCTTGGAATATCTTATTTCCTTCTTCTTTGAAAGTGATTTTACGGGGAGATGTCCCGAAATAATTCTTCAGGTCTCCGGATAGATCGGGAGTGAATGTATATTCTAAGTAAGAGTCACCTTCAAATGTTATTCGGTCTGAAGGTGTCCCTTTGGGTGCTTTGCTGATATCTTCTCCATACATCTCGAACAAATCAAGATTTGTTATTTTATCAAATGCCCAAGTTCCGGTAAATATATCCGGTCCGCTTATAGTGACAGTAAGTGTGCCGTTGCTGCCTATGGCATATCCGTCTTTATTGGCCAGACGGAGGATAAGTTTATCTTTTCCTTCTTCTTTCTTCAGGTACTTGATAGAGAAACTCCCTTTATTTTTGTTGATAGGAACAACAACTTGGGCTCCATTTACGAATTCATAATGTACCCCTTCTATTGCGGTAGAACTTTCATCTACTTCAATATCGAAGGTTGTCGCTACTTTTACCTTATATACTCCTCCTTTCATATTAGTCAGTTTGATAGAGAAGTCAGCGCTGAATCCAACTTTTCCTGTACTGTTCTCAAAGGACATTATGATTCCATTATTATTTAATAAGTTTACAGAAGCATAATTCATCAATCCCAACGAGAAACCTTCCGGAGCTTTTTGTAGATTAACATATAATTCTTTATTTTCATCACCGATATTTTCTTCAATACGGGTTAATGTAAAAGTAGCTTCTGTCTCACCTGCTTTTAATAAGATGGATGGTTCTGATATGGTGAAATCTACGCCTTCCACAGCTGTTCCACCAAATAGAACGGGAATAAAGACATCCGTTAGAGGAGCTTGGTCAGCTTTTATTTTCAATTCTATACTTCCTTTTGCCAATGTATAGAATGGCTGGTCGATATAGATTTGAGGTAGGCGCTGGTTATCATCAGATGAACAGGAAGCAAGAATAAATGTCATGCTCATCAATATACATAGATAATGCCCTAATTTCTTCATAACATTTCTTGGATTTTATGTGGTTATTGCTGTTGATTTATACTGCTTTCATATTCTGCTTTTATCGCATTATATTCCGCTACTTCTTCAGTAGTCAACACAGTAGGATTGGGTAATTTATAAGTTTTATTTATGAAATTAGTATCTGATTGCGGTGGCAATTCATCTATATCTTCGCAAGCTGCGTAAATTGCTCCGGATAATGCGAGGGAGATCATAAATATCCCGCTATATATTTTCTTTTTCATATTTAAATCCTCCATTTTATTTATTTTGTATCTCTTTATATCCAGGATTTTGTATCAATCCGTTCTCTAAATCCAAATCGTGCAAAGGAATTGGAAAGGTATACATATATTTCTCTGTCACATACTTCAGGCCATTGAGTGCTGTCCAATATTCCGGTGAGCCATTCCGTTTTTGTTCAAAGAAACGGTCTCCTTCCAGAAATAACTCTTTTCTGCGTTCTTGCAGAATGAATCCCATTAGTGGGGTTAGAGCATTACCCTCTACATCCGTTTTTATGACTTCTTTATCTGAAAGAGTTGGTAGTTTGTCAACTGTCAGGTCGGTATAATTACTGATACGATGTGCTCGTAATTCGTTAATAGATTTCAAGGCTTTGTCTTCTTGCTTCATGTGATAATAACATTCCGCTTCTATCAGTTTGAATTCGGCTGCTCTCATACCACAAAAGAAAATCTTTTTTGCTTGCCGTTGGGTGTTTACCCAAAGTGCATAGCGGATATCGCTTGTTTTTTCTTCTTCAGAGAAAGTACTTAAAAAACGCAGACTAACGGGACGGTATTGAAGGGTGGTATTTACTCCGGATAGATCGTCACTACCGGTGGCTGTGACAGCAAGATATGATTTTAAAAGCTGGTTGCCCGTCAATTCGTATGCATTAGTCATCATAGCTTTGTATGCCTCACCTTCCAATAAGGGATATTTGTTCAATAAGTCTTGGGCTATCGGAAGTGCTTTGCTCCATTGCCGTGTCCAGAAATACATACGAGCCTGATATCCTTTTATGACATCTTCCGTGAAACGGTAGATATTATCATTGATATGATAGCTGGCAGCCTTTTGCAAATCAGACTCTATCTGATTGATAGTGGCCTGCATGGTACTGCGGAGTGGCTTTTCTTCCATGTCAAATGTTGTTACAAGCGGTAGGCCAAGCTGAGTGTCGAATTCTCCAGTGCGGGGTACTTCGCAGAATATTCGTAATAATTGATAATATGCCACACCTCGTATAGCATATGCTGTACCTCGAATATTATTAGCTTCTTCCGTATCGCTTTCTTCCATTTCGTTCAATACAATATTACAGTCACGGATAAATTCATAAAGAGATTGGTAGTAATTGGGATATTGATTTTGACGAATAATATCGCCTACGTATGTTGCCAAAGAACGTGCGCCTGAGCTTGTCAGACAGGTTTCAAAATCGTCACCACATACTGCATCCCACGTCATCCATTGGTTGGCGTTTCCAACTAAATAACTGTCTGACCCGGCATCAATACTGTTAAGTCGTGTATGAATAAGTGCAGAGAATTCTTCTGCTGTTTTAGGAATAGTACGTCCATAAGGCTTTATATCTAAATAATTGTTACACGATATGCATAATAATGCAATTAGTCCGATACTTATTATATTCTTTTTTTTCATAATGTTTTGTTTTTAAAATCCGATAGAAACTCCCATAGAAAAAGTACGTGGAGTAGGATAAACTGCTCCTGGGGTTTCGGGGTCAATACCGGAATAATTGGTTATTATGAATAAATTGCTGACACTGAATGATAGTGCCAATGAACTGATATGTGCCCTTTTGAGCCATTCATTTTCAAAGTTATACCCCAATAGTAATGATCCGAGTTTGAAGTAAGATACTTTTTCCAACATAGAGGCACGAGTGATCTGGCTGCTGGTTATCATATAATTATCCAATCCCAAATATTCTCCATACGCATCAATGATACGTGGGTATCCATTGGTTATCGGGTTATCTTTTGTCCAACGATTCACACGGTCTTTTGTTACGTTCAGGAAGTTGGTATACAGGTCATTTTCTTGCGTAGGAATGCTTTCGACTGCTGCAGATGATTCATTTAGCATGGTGTAAGATACCGGACAAGTGATATTGTTCAGTATTTTTCCTCCTAAAGAATAAGAACCTCCTAAACTCAGGTTTATTTTCTTGTATGATAAAGAGATGGAATATCCTCCGTTGGTAGGTGCGTTACTAGTTCCCAAATAGAAAGCATAGTTTTTAGCTTCACCACGATCTGCTTCCGTAGACATTGTAACGTCCGGACGGGTAGCATAAGCATAAATTCCTAATTTCTCATCAATGCCTATTACTTTTCCACTGACAATAGAACTTAATGGGTAGCCTACGTAGTTAGAATTGAAAATGCTTCCATTAGGTGAGGAATATTTTAGCAACTTATTACGGTTGTAAGCAATATTGGCAGTTAATGAAAGATTCCAGTCTTTAGTTTTCAATACATTGGCACTTATTGTCACTTCCGCTCCTTGATTCAGTAATTCTGAGGTATTATAACTTTGATATGAGAATCCTGTGGTGTAAACAACCGGAACACTGGTTACGGCATCTCGTGTGCGTCTGTCATAAAGTTCACCTTGTAAGCGTAGACGGTCATTCAGAAAACCTATATCCATTGAGATTTTCATATCGCGTGTTTTTTCCCAGCGTAATTTGGCGTTCGGGGCATTCCGTAATGTTCCCATGCGGTAATAATCATTGTCGGCTTTGCGGAATGAGTTTTCATAATCCATTACCAATTGTGGATAAACAGACTTATTAATGTTTCCTGTATATCCGAATGCAGCTCGTAAAGATAAAGTGCTGATAATAGGTTTTAAAGGTTTCATGAACTCTTCCTGATCAACATTCCAAGATAGACCGACAGAGCCGGTAGGGTTGAATTGTTCATTGCTACCGAAATTATTCGAGCCATCAGTACGTCCTGTCAAACTGAGAATATAACGTTGCTTGAATACATAGTCTAATGAAAGGTAAAAAGAAGCGAAGGCGTCTTCTACAATACTTTGACCGGATAGCTGATCGACGATGGCTGCATACGAAATCAGGTTGTTATAGCCTATATCCATACTTTCCGGATATATGGGGATAGAAGAATTACCGGATATGGGATCATATCCATATCGTTTTTCGTAGATGCTTTTGGAATATTGTCCTCGTATCTCCGAGCCTAACAATGCGCTTATATAATGGTCGCGACCGAAGGTGTTGAAATAATGGAGCTGGCCGCGTAAATTGTAATTGGTGTTATAAGCATTGGTCTGAGTAATGGAACCGTATGTACGTTTAGATATACTACTTGCACTACCTTCAAATGGGCGGTCCTGCCAAGCGGCGTATGTGTTTTTGCCATTGATATTATCGGAGGCATTTGTCACATATCCGTAAGAAGCCAATCCTTCGAAACTTAAATTGTCTAAGATGTTAACGCTTAGATTAGCGATTAATGATGCGGACATATTTTTGGTTTCGTTGGATGTTTCATTGATTTCTCGGAAAATATTGTATCCACCATCCGGTAATAATTTGTCATAAGCACCATTGGCATGAGTTATACTGTAATATGTATTGTCTGCTGCATATGATCCGTCTTCGTTGTATATTCTTTCGTATGGATTGGCAAAATAGGCATACTTGAAAGGGTCAACATTCAGTGATGGTGAAGTGGATTCCTGTATAGCCATATCAGCAGAGATGCCAAGTTTCACCCGTTTGTTGGGCTTCATATCAAGTTTGGCACTTACATTGTAGCGTTCGTAATCGGTTTTTTTTACCAGTCCATTGTTTTTCGCATATCCTAAAGAAACGTAATAAGAGTTTTTTTCCGATCCTCCGGAGAGAGAAAGATAATGGCTGTTTGAAACTGAATTTTGAAATAATTCGTCAAACCAATCAGTTGTTTGTTCGCCAAGACGGGCTATTTCCGCATTTTGCTGTTCTAAGGTCATATTGGCGTATTTCCCGTATCCGGATCGAATCATGCCGACCGCGCCAATAACCGGATAGTGAGTACCATCGGCAAAACCTTTGGCAGAGAATTCATTCCACAGCTCTTGCTCCCAGGCCAGTTTCTCACTGGAGTTCATTAGATTAGCATTTCCCGGAGGTCTTGTGACGATGGAAACATTGGCTGAATAATTAATACTCATTTTCCCTTCTTTTCCTCGTTTGGTTGTTACCACGATAACGCCTCCTGCTGCACGAGAGCCATAAATGGCTGTTGCTGAAGCATCCTTCAATACTGTGATAGATTCAATGTCGTTTGGGTTAATTCCGGAGATACCATTTGCAAAGATTTCATTGAAATCACCTGCACGGATTTGGCTGCTTGATATGCTTGGAATATCTTTCTGCAAAGGTACCCCGTCTACCACCCACAATGGTTCTGCATTACCTGTAATTGTGTTTGTACCACGAATACGTATTTTGGCCGATTCTCCCGGGCGACCGGAAACAGCTTTCACGTCCATTCCGGCAACTTTTCCTTGCATCAACATATCCAAATTGGCTGTAGGGGCTCCTTTCAGGTCTTTGGCTGTCAGTGTTGTCAATGAACCGGTAGTACGGCGTTTGGTCGTACGCTGGTATCCGGTGACTACTACCTGATCCAGTTCGGAGGTTTCATCTTCTAATGTGATATAGCCGGACAGTGGCTTGGTTACCCGCATGAATAGCGGTTTCATACCCACGTACTTAAATTCAATCTGGGTGTTCCGATCTACCCACAGAGAAACTTCTCCTTGGTCGTTAGCCACTACTCCCTGTGCCTTACCGGTAACTTTTACTGTTGCACCGGGCAAGGGATTCTTGTCTACGTCTACAATGGTTACTTTCACTAGAATGGTCGCATCGCCTTGCGGCTTTTGAGCGAACAGGATTGTAGCCATGCAACAGAGACAGACAAACACGAATGCTTTGAATGTTTTCTGATACTTCATAAGCTTTTTGAGTTAGGGTTAATTATGATTGATGATATCAATATGTTGCTTTACCGGTTGAATGAGATTCTCCACAAAATAGTAGCGGATCAAATTCTGATAATAGGGACACATTACTCCATGATCTTTTCCCGGCAGGATAAACATATCGAAACGTTTGTTGGCTTTTATCAGAGCGTCTGCCAGACGATAGGTAGATGAAGGCGGGACATTCTTATCTACATCACCGGTGATAAGCATCAGATGGCCTTTTAAGTTCTTTGCCAGTTCCATATTGGTCGGAATTTTGGTGGAAAATACCGTTTTTCCAGTCTTTGGATCAGTCTTCTCGGTCAGTCCGTGAAATGCTTCTCCCCACCATTGGATATAGATATTGTTGTCATGGTTGCCCGAAGCAGCTACCGCTACTTTATAAAAGTCGGGATAAGTGAGGATGGCGGCTACTGTCTGGAATGCTCCTCCGGAGTGTCCGTAAATACCTACACGGTTAAGATCGATGAACGGGTATTTCTCTGCTAACTGCTCAATTACGCTTTTATCATCAGCCAACGGATAATCACGCAGATTACCGTAGCCGAAGTTATAGAAATCGTGTCCACGCAAAGGAGAACTTCCACGTGGAGCCACATTGATGACTATAAACCCAAGCTCAGCCAGTGATTGGTTACCATTATCGTCAAGTGTGAATGATTGCGGAATCTGATCATCTTGGGGACCGGGATACACATTGCTGATAATAGGATATTTTTTGTTCTTATCCAGTTGAGACGGTAGATACATGAGCCCGTAAAGATCTGTTTTCCCATCGGCCGCTTTCAACTTTAACAGTAAAGGCGGTTGCCATCCTGCTTTTCGCAACAGGCTGTCGTCCATGCGATTTACCTCAAAATATTGTGTGGGACGGTCGATAGACAATACATTCATTACAGGCGCCAAGTCCATACGTGAATATGTATCGATGGCATATCGTTGGTCGTCGGACAGGGTTAATTCGTGGTTACCGTTTCCCGGAGTAAGCAGCGTTTGTTTTTTTCCGTCAAAATCGGCCTTATAATAAAAGGTATAATAAGGGTTAGTATCAGGTTCGTTACCATATCCGGCAAAAATGATATTTCTTCGTAAGGTATCTATATGTACGATACTGCCTGCTACGAGGTTATCACCATGTGTGATGCGGTTTAGTAATCGTCCGTCACTATTGTACAGATAATAGTTACCTTTTCCTGTACGTTCCGACCACCAAATGAAATATTTTCCTTTCTCTATAATGCGATAGCCCGATAGGGTCAAGTTGATGTGCGGAGCACATTCTTCCGAGATAAGCTCAGTGACTGTGCCATCTGTCACGTTGATACGGCAAAGGTCTATTTTATCACCCTTACGGCTTCTGCGCGTGAAAAAAAGAGCTTCGGGAGAACGGAAATAGTCTAAAGTTACTACTTGGTCAGGATATTTCCCAATCGGTAACATCTTCCCTTGTTCATGGTCGGCATCATACCAAAACATACGGTATTGACGCACTCCGGCATCACCGGGCATAGGCATCTTGAAGGTATTTGTCGTCGGACGTTGCCGTGCAAGGGAGTTGATAAGGCTGATTTCTTTTACTTCACTCATATCCTGCATCAGGCAGACATAACGGTGTCCCAGCCAGAATCCTTTGGTGTTAGACTCTATTGTGTCTTTAGAGCAACGGTAAGTATAGGACGCATCCTCTTTACCGTCTTTTGTCAGACGGTGTATGATTCCTGTACGGTTGTTACGTATATAGAGGTCATATCCGCATCCCAACATAGTGAAGAGTGAGTCAGAGCTATGGTACGATGGTTTGAGAACAGGACGTTCCTTCTTTTTGTTTTCTGCCTTTATCTGTGTCAGTATTCCGGTGCGCATATCATACACCATAGACTTTCCTTTCTTATCAAGATAAAAGCGGTTGAAGTCATTCTTCTTAAATCGATACCCGTAAAGCTGTATATTCCTTGCATCGAGTGTGTCACCCGTGATTCTTGCATATTGTTGCACGAATTGCAGGTTATCCTTTATCATATTGCGTTTTTTACCATTCTTGGCATTAACCAGATAGTAAGAAACTCCATTATCTTCTTTTACATTGTAGTAAAAATAAGAACTACCTTCAATCCAGTTGGGATAAGGTCTTTTGCCTTTTATATATTGCTCCAGTGCATCAGAGGAAAATTTTTCAGCACGTGCCCAATCCACATCGTTTACAGTACTGTTTACCGATGTGGATGTTCCTTGTGCTTGTATGCATAAGCAGAACAGCAGGCCTATAAAACTTATGACAGTATTTTTTCTCATCTCTTTTTATATTCGATTGCTAATTTGACTGCTTGTAGTGCGTCAATGATTCCTCCGCTTGTACAACGATCTTTTAAATTGTCAGCCGGACGAACGCTCTTTATTAATATCTCTTTGATTTGTGTGGCCGTCAGCTTTGGGAAATGGGCACGTAACATTGCCGCTACACCACTTACTATGGGGGTGGCTATACTGGTTCCTTGTGATACCATGTATTTGTTGCCGACCGTTACCGAGGTAATTTCTTCTCCAGGGGCGAATACATCTACTTCTTTTGCTCCATAGTTGGAAAACTGACTTAGTTGCCCTTTTTTGTCAGAAGAACCGACTCTCAAGTAATTAGGGAATATTTTTCCTTGCGCATCCTTTGCTGAAGGAAAATAGGTGATGAGATCGATATTCCGTTTGTTATTGCCTGCCGCTTGGATGATAAGTACGTCTTTTTTGAGAGCATATTCAATAGCCTCATTTACCATGTCGGCATCGGGTGAGGTGTATTTTCCTAAACTCATGTTTATAACCTTAGCGCCATTATCCACTGCATAACGGATAGCGGTTGAAATGTCTTTGTCGTATTCGTCACCGTCAGGAACGGCACGTATGATCATCAACCGCGCTTGAGGCCAGACACCGGTGATGGCAGCATTATTGATTCCTTGTCCGGCAATCACTCCTGCAACGAAAGTACCATGGTCGCATCCTTCTGCTTGTAATAACGAATTTCCGTAAAAACGATCTGAAGGATTTTTTAAATCGTCGCCCATTAATAACCTTTTGTCAGCATCATGCTCGATACCATATAATCTTTTCTGCATCAAGGCAAATGTGTTGCGGTGTTGCTTATGAACATCTTTCCATAATGATTTTTTTCCACTCTTGAACATGTCGACAAAAAGTGTTTGGTAGGCGTTGCCCCATGCCGGATCTTCAATAGGAAGATGAGTTAATCCATTGACTGTAAGTGTGTCTATATTTATTCCGGGAATAGTAGTCAGCACAGAATCTATCAGCTGATATGCTTGGTCTTTTGCGGCCGTATAACCCACATATTTTATATAACTCATGATACCCGCCTTCTTTTTCATCTTTTCGTAGTAGGCATATTCAGTAGTATCTTGTATATCTGCCGGATCGATATTTTTATATTTGGGATATAACCGTTTGAATTCGCGGTACTCTTCAGTTCCGGCACTGGTCATGTTGAATGCCCCGTCTTTAGTTCCGAGAAAGTTCCATCCGTGCAAATCGTCCGCGTATCCGTTTTTATCATTGTCTTTTCCATCGTTTTTTTCTTTTGGATTACACCAAAGTGCGGGTGCTAGATCGACAGAGGTTGTATCTATACCCGAATCGATGATACCCACGATGATTTGCCGGTGGGGTTTTAGCTTTTTTTCTTGTAGAAAGTGTAGGGCTTTTTCCATATTTATGCCCTGCAATGTATCATTATACACTTTGTACCAGTTTGAATACGCTGTTGTTTGTCCTTTGAGATTGTTTACGGATATCCCTAGAAGGATGAGCAAAAAGATTGGTAGTTTGAATTTTCCCATGCTTTCATGTTTTTATATTTGCCATATCTGTGGCAAATAGGATGATGGTACAAAAATACAATATAATAATTAAAGGACAATAAATTCAGCCTGTAATTTAATAAAAAGAATAAATATTCGGGAATAGCTGTGAAATCCTGTGTTTATAGACTTGCATGTTAGGAATGTGATATGAGATAGGTATAGAAGACTAAAAACGCGTAAAAAGAACAAATTAATCGTTCTTTTTACGCGTTTTTATAATATTCTACTTACACTTTGTAAGTTGTGGAATGTTCCTGTTAATCTTTCTTATGCGGATAATCAATCGTGTAATGCAAGCCTCGACTCTCTTTACGTTCCATAGCCTGTTTTGTGATGAGATAACCCACATTGATCATGTTGCGCAATTCGCACAGCTCGCGGGTAGCCTTGCTACTCTTGAACAGCCGTTCGGCTTCTTCATAGAGGATGTCCAGTCGGTTCCATGCACGTATCAACCGGGTATTACTGCGGACAATACCAACGTATGCTTCCATGATCTGGTTAACTTCCTTCATACTTTGGGTAATCAGTACACGTTCTTCATTGGAGATGGTTCCTTCGTCGTTCCATTCGGGGATATCTTCGTTAAAGTCATAACGTTCCAATACACTGAGCGCATGTTTGGCGGCAGCGTCGGC